>OBIC01000057.1_pt1 | contig 59589 bp, 46 predicted proteins | sample 1519831 | NCBI WGS metagenome assembly OBIC01 (sample SAMN03019805, study PRJEB22545) | beach sand metagenome | biome: beach; feature: sea beach; material: beach sand | place: USA: Municipal Pensacola Beach, FL | collected 2010-10-20 | depth 40-45 cm m
TGCCGATATTGCCCGAGCCGATAATCGCGACCTTGGTTTTCTGGGGGGAGGACATCAGGATTCTCCGTATGTGAAGCTTGCCTCGCCGAGGCCGCCGATCTTCGTGACCACGCGATCACCGGGTGCAAGCGCCACCATCGGCCCGAGCGCTCCGGTCAGAACGATGTCACCCGCCCTGAGCCCCTGCCCCACCGAATTCAGCGTTTTGGCGAGCCAGGCGGCCGCGATGAGAGGATGGCCGAGACAAGCCGCTCCGGAGCCAACCGAGACGATCTCGTCATTGATCTCCATCACCATGCCACACGAGTAGAGGTCGAGTCCGTCCAGGGGCTTGCGTGGTTCACCTAGGACAAAGAAGGCTGACGACCCATTGTCAGCAACAGTATCAGCGAAGGCGATCTTCCAGTCGGCAATGCGGCTGTCGACGATTTCGAGCGCCGGGATAGCGCATTGCATAGCAGCGGCAATGTCTTCTGGTGTGGGGTCCGATTGCGTAATGTCGCTCGCGAGAATGAGCGCGACTTCGGCTTCGGCCTTTGGCTGCAGGGTGAGCTTCGGGTCGAGCAGGCCGCCATTTTCGATTTCCATATCGTCGAACAGGACGCCGAAATCAGGCTGGTTCACACCCAGCTGTGCCTGAACGACCTTTGCGGTAAGCCCGATCTTGCGCCCGACGATCCGGCGGTTCTGCGTCTGCCAGTAGTCGGTATTGATGGCCTGTACCGCATACGCGCCTGCAATATCGGTTTCTTCCAGACCATCGCGCAGGGGAGTCGTGGCGGGACCGCCATATGCCTCGCGCAAGCGCTTGGCCAGAGTGTCGTGGGAGACCGTCATGAAAAATGCCTCTTTGTTGCGCGCTGGATGTGTCGTCGTTCCGTATCGTGAGCAACTTGCAGTTCCAGCAATACGCTCATAATGTGAGCATATGAGTGATCTTGCCCCCACAGAAGATAGTCCGGGAAAAGGGACGGCCTCTATCGAAAAGGCCCTGACGCTCATGCTGAGTCTGGTCGAAGAGGAAGGTCGCCTGCCAGCCTCGAGACTGGCGGAAAAGCTGGGGCTTCCGCCATCCAGTGCGCGGCGAATGATTGGCGCACTGTCGGATGCCGGCGTCATCACGCGCATATCTCACGGCCATTACGCTGCAGGGCCGGCGCTGGAACGGATTTCGGAGTACTCCGGCACACGCGCCCGCCTGATCCGTATTGCGCAGGTGCCGTTGCGCCGTCTGGCGCAGGGTACGGGCGCGACAGCCCATCTGGGTGTCCTGGAGGGTGAAATGGTGACGTATCTCGCACGCGAAAGCGCCGACCCGAACTTCAGCGCCTCGCAGATTGGCGCACAATTCGAGCCCTACTGTACCGGGATCGGAAAGATCCTGCTGGCAGGCCTGCCCTCAGAAGCACGAGAGGCATTTTTCGCAAGCGGCCCTTTCGTGCCGCTAACGGCCAACACTCTAACAGACCCCCTTCTGTTGCGCGCGGAAGTCGAGAAGAGCGCGGGCCAGGGCTACGCCATTGACGAGGCGGAGATGTTCGAGAATGTCCGGTGCATCGCAGCACCTATCCAACGCGAGGGACGCACCATTGCCGCAGTCTCGCTGTCGCGTCTGGGCGGGCCGGTTCCTTCCTCTCGCCGCGCACGCGACCTTGCCCGACTGACGGTGTGTGTGGACGATATTTCCAAGGTCTTAGGCTAAGGTCGCAGTCATCATATTCACGTGCGGTCCCGGACCGGATTTTTCTTTTCTTCTGGTCTGAACACTTATGGGGACTGTACCAGACGATCTGGGACCATACGCCGAAACACGCGATCTGTATTCATCACTACAGAGTCGGACCGAAGCTCATTACAGGAAGTCTTTTCCATGATTTTCTGCTTGACACAGGATAGATTGCTCATCATCGTTAGATCTGTAACGAACGTTACATACAAAAAAGATAGATCAGATGAGTTTAGGGGAGGAGAATGAGCGAACATCCAATCGTGATCGTCGGCGCCGGGCCAGTGGGCCTGCTTTCGGCAATGGATCTTGCCTATCGGGGCATTCCATCGCTCATTCTGGAGGCCCGGTCCGACGAAGAGCCCATGCATTCGCGCTGCAACACGACCAGTGCGCGCACGATGGAGTTTCTTCGGCGCTTCGGCTGTAGCGAGGTCTACCGCAAAACGGGGCTTCCTCCGGATTATTCAGCCGATGTGGTCTTCATGACCCGCATCAATGGCAAGCAAATCACCCGATACAAGCTGACCTCCTCGGCGGGCCGCTTCGAGAACGACCGCTTTTCGCATGATGGGGGGTGGCCATCGGCTGAACGCTCCCATCGCAGCAGTCAGATGTATCTGGAGCGCGTCCTGCGGACCCACGCACTTGCCCAGCCCGGTGTCGAGATCCGGTATTCTCACGAGGTGACCGGTGTCGAGCAGACCGACGACCGCGTTGAACTGGCTTTCAGGAATCTGCTGACCGGCGAAACAGGAAAGAGCTCTTCCAAATATGTGATGGCTTGTGATGGTGGGCGTTCAACCATGCGCCGCCAGCTCGGCATCAAGATGTCGGGCGGGACGACCGGCCTGGGCCATACGCAATCCATCTTTTTCCGCTCCAACGACGTGTTGAAGAATTTCGCAGTCGAGCCGGGTTGGATGAACTGGGTCATCAATCCTGACAGCTTCGGCAATATCATCCCGATCAACGGGACCGATCTCTGGCTGACCCACTGCATGATCCCGGAAGGCGCCAGCGGGGTTACCGAAGAGGAGTACGATCGCCAGATTCGTGAGTTGATGGGCTGCGATATCGAGTACGAAGTACTCGGAATCGAAACCTGGAAGTTCAGCCGGGTTGTCGCCGAGACCTACCGGTCAGGCAATGTATTCCTTGCTGGCGACGCGGCCCATGCCTGGCCGCCATATGCCGGCCACGGCATGAATACCGGCATCGAGGACGGTCTCGGTTTGACCTGGATGCTGGCCGGCGTGGTCCAGGGCTGGGCGCCGGAAGCCATTCTCGACGCCTATGAAGCAGAGCGCCGTCCTGTCGGCGTGAACACCTCCAACGAGGCGGTCCGTATGGCCACCGTCCAGCACGGAATTACCCAGGACGAGGCGCTGCGCGCCGGCACCGAAAAGCGTGGCAAGAAAGGCGCCGAAGTCCGCCAGCTCCTTCGCAACCGTCTGCTCGACACCGACAGCCACCAGTTCAATGCGGAAGGGCTCAATTTCGGTCATCATTATGACCAATCGCCCCTTATTATCTATGACGAGGGCGAGGCGCCGCCTCTCAAGGTGTCGGAATACACGCCCTCGACCGTGCCGGGCTGCCGGGTTCCTCATTTTGTCTTTGTGGAAACCGGAACCCCCCTGCTCGACAAGCTGGGACATGGGTTCACGCTTCTGGTCTCTGACGATGACATTAACATCTCCGGGCTGACAGAGGCAGCAGCGGCTCGTGATCTCCCCCTCCAGGTCATCGACATCGCGCATGAGCCCAAGGCCAGCCGCCTTTATGACCACAACCTCGTTCTCGTACGGCCAGATGACCGCATCGCCTGGCGCTCGAACACCGCCCCATCCGACCCGGAAGCAATCATTGCGCAGGTCTGCGGCGCAGCAATCACGCAGGAAGCATAACTTATTCAAGGGAGAATATGATGAGTCTCAAACTGGCTTATGTTGGCGTGGAAGCCTCACGCCTTGATGAATGGAAAAGATTCGGAGACCTGGTGGGCTTGCAGCCGGTCGAATTGCCCAATGCCCTGTGCTTGCGCATGGATGAAAAGGCCCGCCGGTTCATCCTTACCGAGGGTGCGGCCGACGACCACGCCTTCAGCGGCTTCGAAGTCGACACAGCTGAGGAATTCGACCGCGCCGTCGAGCACCTGAAGCAGGCTAACATTCCCTTTGAGACAGGAACCAGTGCAGGTGCTGAACTGCGGGCTGCGGATCGGTACGTCACCTTTCGTGATCCTGAAGGCCTGCAGCACGAAATCGTCTTCGGTTGCCAGGATGCCGATACACCCTTCGCGCCGAAAGAGCCGATGCAGGGCTATGTGACTGGCGATGAAGGCCTGGGTCACATCGCGGTCAATGCCAAGGATTATGCTGCCTGCGAGGCGTTCTTCGCCAAGGCAACCGGCGCCGGGCTCAGCGACCACATATTCTCCAATTTCGGAGACTCGAAAGTCCAGGTGACCTTCATGCACCTGAACCCGCGCCACCACTCGATCGCCTATGCGCAATTTCCCTTCGAGACGAGCCGGAAAATCGATCACATCATGATCGAGCCTGTCGACCTCATGGACGTCCTGAAAGCACAGGCGCGTGTTGCCGAGGCAGAAATCCCGATCACCATCACCCTCGGCGAGCATCCAAACGATCACGCTGTCTCGTTCTATTGCACGACCCCGTCGGGCTTCCGGCTGGAAGTGGCCGCGAACTGTATCAAGGTCCAACCTGGCGCGTGGGAGCCGACCTCCTACGACTATTTCTCCATGTGGGGTCACCGTGTCGCCGGCTAGCACTGCTTTGCGCCCGGGCCAGTTTCCTCGCAACGCATGGTATATGGCCGCGTGGGCGAGCGAGATTGAAGACGGTCTCTTCTCACGCCGGCTGTTGGGTGAGCCTGTGCTCATCTACCGGCTGGGGGATGGAGAGCTCGTCGCCTGTGAAGACCGCTGTCCGCATCGGTTTGCGCCCCTGAGCATGGGGCACAAGACCGAAACCGGCGTGGAGTGCGGCTATCACGGCCTGCATTTCAACAGCCGCGGGCAATGCGACGCCAATCCGGCGGGAAACGGGTACATCCCGCCCGGAGCCAAGGTCCACGTCTATCCTCTTGTCGAGAGACACCGGATCTTCTGGATCTGGATGGGCGAGCCAGCACTTGCCGATGACAGCCTGATCCCGGATCTCAGCCTTGTCCCGCCTGCGGGTGCCGGTCTGCAGAACCTGGGCAATTACCTCCATGTGAAAGGGAATTGCCTGCTTGAGATCGACAATCTGATGGATCTCTCGCACGTCAACTTTCTTCATGTGGGCTCTCTCGGCAACGAAACCATGCGCTCTGCCGAAGTGCAGGTGAGCGAGGAAGACGGGAAGATCCGCGCAGACCTGTGGATGCCGGGCACCACTGGCGGTTTCGGCGCCATGACCGGCGAACCCTGCGACCAGTGGATCAACATCGTCTGGATGGCCCCCACCAGCATGATCCTGGAATTCGGCGCCGTGCCGCCAGGCGTCGAACGCGTGCAGGATCCGCATGGCTTTGCCTTCCACATATTCACGCCGGAGACTGACGGGACCACCCACTACTTCTTTGGCTCATCGGGCACCTTCGATGAATCCGAGGAATGGAAGGTGAAGATGATCGGTGACGCCCAGCGGCGTGTTTTCAAGGAAGAAGACAATCCGATGATCGAAGCCGTGGAAGAGCGGATGGGTGGCGCTGATTTCTGGTCGCTGAAGCCTGCAATTCTGCCAAACGACCGTGCCGCGATCATGGTTCGCCGCCGTCTCCAGAAAATGTGCCGCGAAGAAGCCAGACAGGACGCCGAGGAGACCGCCTAAACCAGCATCAGACGCCGCCGAATACTCAAGATAATCAAGAATGACACCAGGGAGAGGAACGTCGAAATGACGACTATGGACGTGTTACTTGCGGGAAAAAAATGTGCGACATCCAGCCTGGTTCTGGCCGCAATATTATCTATCGCACCGGCAACATCATTTGCTCAGGACGTCACAGACGCGCCAGCAGATGAGGAAATCGAGGATCAGGAAGCCCAACTGGACACAATTGTTGTGACCGCCCAGCGCCGGGCGGAATCAATCCAGGAAATCCCGCTGGCCGTGTCCGCCATCAGCGGTGACACGCTGGCGGAAAGAGGCGCCTCCGACTTAAGCTCGATTGGTTCCAGCGTGCCGGGACTCAACGTATCGGAACAGATTGGGCAGGCGCGCCTCACCCTGCGCGGCATCGGCGTCGACAATATTTCGACCGGCGCGGAAAGCAGCGTTGCCTTCAACCAGGACGGCGTCTTCTTCTCGCGCTCGGGCGCCGCACTGGCTTCCTTTTATGACGTTGACCGCATTGAGGTGCTACGTGGGCCGCAAGGCACGCTGTATGGCCGCAACGCCACAGGTGGATCTGTGAACATCATCACCAATCGCCCGACTTTCGACTTCGAGGCCGGCGCCAGCCTGACGGTCGGGAACTATGACCTGCTCAAAACCGATGGGTACATTTCAGGTGGCCTGAGTGAGACCGTCGCGGCCCGGCTCTCCGCCCAGCTACAGGACCGGTCCGGCTATGGCGAAAACATCTATTCCGGGACCGATATCGACTCGAAGAATTCCCAGGCTGTTCGCGGCCAGCTTCTGTTCGAGCCGAGTGACAAGCTGAACATCCTGCTTGGCGCCGATTACTACCAGTCGGATGATCGCTCGAACACCTATCACTATTTTGGGCCGGCGGGCTTTACCGTGGACGGCGATCCGATCACCCCGACGGCAATCTTGCTCGGCGGACAGGTTCCGACCAGCGAACTGGATGTTTCAACCGTTCAGGACCCTGAAACGCGTGCGGAATTCTGGGGGACGCGCGCCGATATCTCATATTTCCTGAACGATGAGATCACACTGCGGTCCCTGACCTCCTATCGCCGGAGCGATTATTTCCTGCACACGGACATCAATCCGCTCGGCGTCGATCTCTTCCCGCTGGATCTGACGGAAGTCTCCGACCAGTATTCTCAGGAATTTCAGCTCAACTGGGACACAGACCGCCATAAGCTCGTGGTCGGGGTATTCTACCTGAACGAGGAAATAGACGGCGAATTCATTGCACCGCTCAACCTCCTGGCGGTCGGCGGCCCCGATCTGTTCGTTCAGGGCTTTTATGCGGGTGGTCAGCTGGAAACCGAAGCTGCCGCCCTCTTTGCGCAGGACACCTACTCGCTGACCGACAGGCTGCGGATTACGCTCGGTGCGCGTTACAGCTGGGAGCACAAGACCGTCGCCGACCAGTCGGATTTCGATTTCGACCGGGTCTTCTCACCCGATAATGAACCACGGTTTCCTGTCCACAATGACGATCAGACCTTCGAGTCCTTTACCCCGAAGATCGGCATCGACTACGACCTGACACCCGACACCCTGCTCTACGCCTCCTTCTCGCGCGGGTTCAAGGCGGGGACCTACAATCTCGGGTCTGCCGGTCCGGTCCTCGAACCCGAGGAAGTCGATGCTTATGAAGCCGGCCTGAAGTCCACTCTCTTCAGTCACCGGCTGAGAGCCAATATTGCAAGCTTCTACTACGACTATTCGGATCTGCAGGTCGGCAAGGTACAGGGCGAGCTTGTCGTCCTCGAAAACGCAGCGGTTGCAGAGGTCTATGGCGTGGAAGGCGAGTTCACCTTCGAGCCTGTCGACAATCTCGAGTTCAATCTCAATGCCAGCCTGCTGAATGCCCGCTTTGATGAATACATCACGGCAGACCAGGCGCGCCCGGCAGGCGATGGTGTTACGCTGGACGAAAACGGAGTGCCCGCTTTCAACCTTTCCGGAAATGCCCTGCCCCAGGCGCCCGACTACACCGTCGATCTCGGGGTCCAGTACACATTCGACCTGCCCAACGCTTCGCTGACCCTGCGCGCAGAGAGCTACTGGTCTGATCAGGTCTATTTCAGCGCGTTCAATCGCGATGAGATCTCGCAGGAAGCCTACGATATCCAGAACGCATACATCACCTATGCGCTCGACAACGGCATCCGCCTTTCGGGTTTCGTTCGCAATATCGGGGACGAAGAGATCCGCTCAGCCGGTCAGGTGGCCTCGGCCCTTCTCGGTTCTCCGGTCGTCGGCTTCGTCAAACCACCTCGCACCTACGGCGTAACCATCAGCTTCGACTATTAAGGCCCATGCGGATGCCAGCAGCCATCACTCCTAGGGAGATCCCATGAGTATCATCTCTGAATACATGTTCGACTGGGGACGAATGGTGCCTGCTGGCAATGGGCAAGACGCTCGGTTTTCTATCCTCTACTCAAGAATAGTACCATGACGGAATCCAACATCGTGCCCATTCAATCTGGCAAATCGGGAGCATCAAAGCGGATGGCGAAAACTGGCAAGAAAACGTCCGAGACAAATCGATCGGCCGAAGCGGACTCACGGCAGGCAATTCTGGAAGCCGCCGCCAGGATCATGGCAACCAAGGGCTTTTCCGGAACCTCGATTTCAATGATCTGCAAGGCTGCCGGCTGCCCGGCCAGCTCGCTCTACTGGCACTTCTCGAGCAAGGAGAACCTGTTCGCAGAAGTGGTTCACTGGAAGGCAGGCTATTTCTTCAGCCAGTTCGATCTCGACGACACCTCCAACTGGGAGGAGCGAACCATTGAGGACATCGCGGACCAGGCCGGGCGGGCACTTGAAGAAGATCCGCTCTTCCTGCGCTTCCTTCTATTGCTCGGGCTGGAACGGAAAGACATGCCGGAGGAAGTCCGCAAAGTTATAGTGGAGGTCCGCAACTCTGCGCGCCTGTGGTGGCATGCGCTCCTGGAAAAACTCTTCAGTGATCACAATCCCACGGTCGTGCGGCTGGTCGCTGAAGAATACGCGGAATTCTGCCGCTCCCTTATCGATGGCGCTTTCTTCGCCTGGGACTTCGGGGATGGTCCTGACATGCGCAAGGTCTTCCGCCAGCTCATCGTGCTGCTGACAGCCCTCAGCGAAAAGATCGCGCTGGAAGACACGAAAGCTGAGGCCGTCCCGAGGGCTGAGAACAGAAGTTGAGCCGCGCCTTTGGCCATCACAGCCCGACCGAGGGCACACAACGGCGCAACAGACGAAATCGTACGCGGACGGGATGGCTGGGCCTGTTCGGAAAAACCAGGGCCGGTTCAGAACCGGCCAGCGAGGAACGGGAGGAGGATATGGGATACGTAATCGGAATTGATGTCGGCGGCACCTTCACGGATGCGGTTGCTCTGCGCCCTGACGGAACGATGATTTCCGCCAAGACACCATCGACACCGCCTGACTATAGTCAGGGCGTGTTGAATGGGATCGATCTGCTCGCAGAAGAGCTCAAGCTCCCTGTCGATGAGTTACTTGCGCGCACCGATCACATCGCGCACGGCACGACCTCGTCCCTGAACGCGCTCGTCATGGGCAAGGTGCCCAGCATCGGGTTCATCACAACCAAGGGGCACCGCGACTCAATCTTCATCATGAATGTGGAAGGCCGCTATCTGGGCCGTCCGCAGCATGAACTGCAGGACATTATGGGCCAGTCCAAACCACGTGGTCTTGTTGAGCGCAAGCTGGCGCGGGAAGTTACCGAGCGCGTTGATCGCGCCGGTAAGGCAATCGTTCCGCTGAATGAGGATGAGGCTCGGCAGGTCATTCGCGAAATCCTCGAGGAGGGCGTGAAAGCGATTGCAGTGTCGCTACTCTGGTCCTTCCGCAATCGCGCGCATGAGCAGCGTCTGCGCGAACTTATTCATGAGCAGGATCCGACGGTCTTTGTGGCACTCTCATCAGAAGTCAGCCCGCGGATTCGCGAGTTTGCGCGCCATTCTACAACTGTGATGAGTACGCAGATCGGGCCGGGCCTGAAACTCTATCTCGATGATCTGGAAACAAAGCTTCGCAACAAGGGCCTGCGTGGCGCGCTGCTTGTGATGCAAAGTGCCGGGGGCGCCATTGCTGCCTCGGAGGCGGCCGCATCCGCGATCACCACGATCGGCGGCGTTCTCACGGGTGGTGTTGTGGGCTGTGCGCAGCTGGCCGAGGGACTTGGGCATAAAAACGTCATTGCAACCGATGTCGGGGGCACGACCTTCCTGGCCGGGATCATTGCCGGCGGCGAGCCCGTTCGGGCCGCGCAGACCATCGTCAATCAGCACCCTGTCAACGTCCCGTCGCTCAGGGTGGATGCCATCGGGTCTGGCGGTGGGGCGATTGCCTGGCTCGACACCGGAGGGAATCTCCATGTCGGCCCCTTGTCGGCACAAGCCGTACCTGGACCGGCATGCTATGGCGCCGGCGGAACGGAACCTACCAACACCGATGCAAATCTGGTGCTTGGCATCCTTCCGGAGACCGGCCTGCTCGGTGGGCTTCGTCCGATCCGCAAGGACCTGGCTGAAGAGGCCATCCGCCGCAAGATTGCCGAACCGCTCGGCATGACGGTGGAAGAAGCCGCAGCGGCCATCTATGCCGTTCAGAACGCCCAGACGGGCGACCTCTTGCGCAAGATCGTGGTCGAAAGCGGCTATGATCCGCGGGAGTTCACGGTCTATGCCTTCGGCGGCGCAGGACCGGCCCATTGCGCCGCCTACTCAGCCCATATCGGGGTCACCAATGTCGTCGTGCCACTCGGCCCGGTGGCTTCGGCCTTCTCGGCCTTCGGCCTTGCCTCTTCCGACATTGTGCTGATCCGCGAGCATTCCGATCCGATGACCGCACCGCTCGATCCAGCCCGCGTCGCGGAGAATTTCGCGCGCCTTGAGGCAGAAGTCCTGCAGGCGATGGAGCGTCAGGGCATTGAGGTGAGCAGGATCATCCTCAACCGCGAGATCGACATTCGCTACGGCCTCCAGCTTGAGGAAGTCACGACAGCCCTGGCGCCGGGCCCGATCACAGCCGAGACGCTTGAGGCCTGTGTCGACGAATTCGAGAAACAGTATGCCCGCCTTTTCGGTGAGGGGTCAGGCTTCGCCGGCGCCGGCATTCACGCAATCACCTTCCGCATTCGCGGCCGGGGCGTGCTTGAGGTGAACCCTAAATTCGAAACGCTGGAACGAGCGCCTTCGGCAGATCCGTCCCCGGCGATCCTGACAACACGGCCAGTCTGTCTCGACGGGCGCAAAGGCTTCGTCGACACGCCGATCTACGACTACAATGCCTTGCGCGCCGGGCACCGCATCTCCGGCCCCGCCGTGATCCAGGTCCCGACGACCTCGGTCGTCGTGCCTGACGGGATGTACGGCATCATCGACGAAACCGGTGTGCTGAATATCCAAACGCAGACCAATGTCAGCCACATCAATCCACAGAGGAGTATTGCAGGATGATCCCCGGTTCCGAAGCCTTTGCGACCAAACCCGTCGATCCTGAGACGCTTCTCCGCTCCTTGCCGCCCCGGCTGCAGGTCCACACCGTCAGCCAGGACATGATCGATAATCTCGATCCCCTCACCTATGAGGTTGTGCGCCACCGTCTCTGGTCGGTGACAGACGAAATGGGTGAAACGCTCAAGCGCATGTCCGGCTCGCCGATTGTGACCGATGCCAATGATTTCGACTTCACGATCAATGACGAAGCCGGCCAGCTCGTTCAGGTCGGGCTCTACAATACGATGCTGGTCGGTGCGATCGATCTGGCGCTGACCTGGACCCTGCAGAACCGCGCGGCCAATCCCGGGATCGAGGAAGGCGACATGTTCCTGTGCAACGACCCCTGGGTCGGCGGGGGCCTGCACCAGAACGATACCGTGGTATTCCAACCCATCTTCCATGACGGCAAGCTGTTCGGCTGGACCAGCGCCGTCTGCCATGAGCCGGATCTCGGCGGCACGGTGATCGGCTCGGCACCGATCGGCAATGTCGATGTTTTCTCGGAGTCGCTGCCTACGCCGCCGATCAAAGTGATGCGCGGCGGTGAACTCCAGAATGATGTCGTCGATGCCTGGGTGCGCCGCTCGCGTGTGCCGATGGTGGTCGGGCTGGATCTGCGCGCGAAAGTCGGCGCGAACACGATCGGGCGCCAGCGGCTGAAAGCCGTCATCGAGCAGTACGGCCCCGATGTCGTCAAAGCTGTCATGAAGAAGATGATGAACGATGCCGAGGACCGCCTGCGGACCAAGCTACGTTCCGTCCCCGATGGCAGCTGGACAGCAACGGGATACCAGGACCAGGCCCATTCCGGCGACCGCAAGACCCACAAGGTCGTGCTCACGATGACGAAGCAAGAGGACCAACTCACCTTCGATTTCACCGGCACCGACCCTCAAGCCGGCGTAATCAGCTGTACCTATGGCGGCTGTCGCGGAGGCATCATGCTCGCCTTCCTGCCCATGCTGTGCGGCGACATTCCCTGGTCGGCCAGCGGCCTGATGCGATGTTTCGACATCATCGCACCGGCGGGCACGCTGGTGAATGCCACCTTCCCGGCGGCCATCAACCGGGCGCCGCTGGCCACCGGCTGGATGATCGGCAACCTGGTCTCGCAGTGCCTGTCGCAGATGCTGGATCGAGAGTTCCAGTTCCGCGAACAGGTCCAGGCGAGCTGTTGCGGCACCTTTGACTTCGCCTGTGTCGCCGGCATGGATGAACGCGCGGAAGAACCTGTGCCGTTCCTCAATGTCGTGATGGAAACCGTGGCCGGGGGCTATGGTGCGCGCCCGACCCATGACGGGATCAATACGGGTGGCAGCTTCTGCATCCCAATGGGCCGCGTGCCCGACGCGGAAGTGACCGAACTGCTTTACCCTCTGCTGGTGCTATGGCGCCGCGAGGAAAAGGATTCAGGCGGTGCGGGCCGACATCGCGGCGGGGCCAGCTGTGCCGTGGCCATGACTCCGCATGGCACCTCCCTGCCCGCCAGTGTCGTTATGTCGACTTCCGGGAAGGCAACTTCGCAAAATCCCGGACTTGCCGGGGGATATCCGGGCAATCTCGGACACGATGTGATCGTGCAGGGAGCCGCCGTCGACAGCATGCTGGCGCACGGCGCAGTTCCCGGCAATCTGGACGAACTGGCAGGTGACGCGCAGGTCACACAATGCTTTGCCGAAAGCATCCTCTCGCCCGGCGACGTCCTCTACATGAATTGCCAGGGCGGCGGCGGCTATGGAGACCCGGTCCTTCGCGATCCCGGGCTTGTGGCTCAGGATTATCGCGACGGCCTGATCAGCCTTGTAATGGCCAAGGACATCTATGGCGTCATCCTGACAGATGACTCGGCCGTCAATGTCGATGCCACTGAAGAGTACCGGACGGAAATCCGACAGGCCCGCCTTCGGAACATGAAGGTTGCATCCGTCCTGCGGGATGAGCGCCAGTTTGAAGCCGGCCGGCCGATCGACGACAATATGACACTTGTCAGCCATGACAGCGTTACCGGGATCTACTGCCGACATTGTGGGCATGCCCTTGGTGACGAGAACAATGTGTTGCACCTGGGCGTTGTGAAGGGCGAGTCGCGACTGGCAGGACCGATCGTGCGATCAGAACCTGGCCTGTTCATCGATGAAGAGGTCAGCTTCATCCAGCATGTCTGCCCGGGCTGTGCGACCGCGATTCAGACGTCGATCTCGCCGGAGAGAGAAATCTCGACAGTCAATGGATTTGCCGTTGCCTGACGGACGTGCCCGGACCTGCAAACAGTTGATGAGGTGAAGTCAAACGAGGCATGCCACCTGTTCGATTTGAACAGGTGGTCGTTCTGACAATGCGGGCGAACCGCAAGGTCGCAGCGAAGGTGAGCCCCTTCTGAAGAGACTGCGCCCGCGCGACGCGCTGCACGGCTTTGGCCAGCCCTACTGTTATGATCGATACAATGGACATCTTTCGGGCGCTGAACTACCCGCGCATGCCCTCACGCATGCCATTTTACGGCGCCTCTTATAATTTATTGTTTTATATGATATAATTTTACAATCAAGGTGCGGCCTGATTGGAAATCATTACCGCACCAACTTGACATCCGTCTCCCCACGCATATTCTGTATCAATCACTACATACAATAATTGGTGCATTTGGGAGGAATTCAGTCATGCGTGGAACGATGCATCTGTTGCATCGTCCGGCGAGCGGACGCATGCCCGTCCGCACCGCCCGGCGGGGTGCAACGAAAGGCCACGAGACCCAGCGCTCGAATTTTCCAGTTCACTGGACGCAGATCGACAGCGAGGCTGAAAATGCCCTCCGCGCATGAGGCCCGGGAGTCGGAATGGCGCCGGGGCGGCATGTGTCTCGCGGCCGCCATCATCGGTTATGCTGCCGGATTCGGCTTCTTCATGTTCAGCGCCAATCTGTTCATCGAACCCATGCGAAATGAGTTCGGCTGGACAGTGAGCGAAGCGACCTTTTTGCCGATCAGTTCTGTCGTGCTCGCCGTCTGTTTTCCGATATCGGGAAAGCTGGTCGACATATTCGGCCCTCGCCTGCTCGCATCCCTCGGACTGGCGGGCTTTGCCCTCTGCTATCTTCTTCTGGCCAGCATCCCGCTTTCGGTTCCGGTGCTGCGCGCGATAGCGGTCCTGTTCGGCATTTGCTGCGCGCTGGCCGGTGCCGTACCGTTTGGCCGCAGTGTCGCCAGCTGGTTCGAGAAGAATGTCGGCCTGGCCCTAGGGCTGGCAGGCAGCGGCTCGACACTCGGTGGCGTCATTGGCCTGCCATTCAGCTCGATGTTGATTGCGCAGTTCGGGTGGCGGTCTGCCTATCTCGGCATGGCAGGCGTCGCTCTATTGGTAGGATTGCCGGCAATCCTCTTGTTCCTGCGCACCCGGAAGCACAGCGGCGAAACAGCTCCTGGTCGCGATGACGAAACACCTCTCGAAGAGCGCGCCTCGCTACCCCTGTCGGATGAACGCTACTGGCTGCTGGCCGCGGCGCTCGCTTTTTGCTGCGTGCCCATCGGGATTTACCTCAACCATGTTCAACCGATCCTCTCCGGCAGCGGTTTCGACCTGGCGTCCGCCACGGCGCTTGGTTCCTTCTTCGCGCTGGCAACCTTTGGCGGACGGATACTCGCGGGCTTCCTGCTCGACAGGCTGGTACCCCGTCTTGTTGCGGCAGGCTGTATGGCGCTCGCGGCTCTTGGTGCATTTCTGATCATGCAATGGGCCGGTCCGGCCTTCCCGGTATTTGCCATCGCCCTCATTCTGATCGGCCTGGCTTACGGCGCTGAAGCGGACTTCGCGGCATTCTTCACGCTTCGCTATTTCGGCCTCGCACGCTTCTCGATGGTCTTCGGAACCCTTGCCATGGTGATCGCTTTCGCCGTGGCGTTCGGCGGATTCATCGCCGCGAAAAGCGCTGACACCTTCGGGAATTACGACCTGGCCACATCCCTCGCACCGGCTGGGTTCGCGGTGGCGGCATTGCTGATACTGGGCCTGGCTCTGTTTGAGAGGCCCGACCGTCTTCAAGTGCGGGAGGCGCCGAAAATCAGTTCTCACTGAACACCCGAAACACCAAATCCAAAACAAGCTTATGGGAGGAATAAATGAACAAAAACAAACTTTTATGCGCTGTTGCGCTGATCCCGGCATGGACCTGCTCGGCCTATGCCCAGGGCGCAGACCAGACCGAAGCGACGAGACGATACGAGCCGGTCGTTGTCACGGCGCAGCGCCGCGAAGAACGGCTGACAGATGTGCCGATCAGCGTGAACGTTGTCGATGGCACACAGCTTGAGAGAAGCGGCGTTGACGAGCTTGAGGATCTCAGCGTCCTCATCCCGGGCTTCAATGTTTCGCACGGGATCGGTTCCTTCACGCCGTCCATTCGCGGCATCAGCACATCGAGCACCTATGTCGAAAACCCCGTCGCCCTCTACATTGACGGCGTTTATCTTCCACAACAGCGCGAAGGCCTGCGAGACCTCGCCGACGCTGAACAGGTCGCAGTGCTGAAAGGCCCGCAGGGAACCCTGTTCGGACGCAACGCCACGGCGGGCGTCATCCAGATCAAGACAAGAGGCCCGAGTTTTGAGCCCGAAGGAACGGTCAGCCTCGGGATCGATGACTACAGCACAGTCAAAGGGCGGGCTTATTTCTCAAACGGGCTCGCCGATAACCTGGCCGCCAGTTTCTCCGCCGCCTACACAAGTCAGGGCGAAGGCTGGGGAGAAAGCCTGTCGACCGGAGCCGATGTCTACAAGCTCGATCATAGCCTCTCATTGCGCTCAAAACTGCTATGGGAACCGTCTGCCGAGACATCATTCCTGCTGGCTGCAGACTATCTGGATCGAGAAGATACCGGAACAATCCTCCGGCCCTATCCGGGCACATCCTTCGCCTATCCGGGTTTTGGCGAGACCTCGAGCGTCTTCGACACCTATGCAAGCAGGGAAGGCAAGAACGCTTTCGAAGGATATGGCTTCAGCCTGACGGCGGAACACGATGCCGGCTTTGCGGAGCTCCTGTCGATTACCTCCTACCGGGAGGGCGACGCGATCATCCAATTCGATTTCGACAGTACGGCTGCGGATCTGATCTTTTCGCGCGGTGATGCGCCGAGCAAGAATTTCAGCCAGGAAGTCCAGCTCCTTTCGCCCGATACCGGAGACTTCAAATGGGTCGCAGGAGCCTATTACTTCTATAATGAGAACTCCCTACAGCCGTTTACCCGCTTCTTTGGCGGACCCTTCGTCCAGCCACCGGGCAATACGACGGAGCTGTCCACCTTCAGCAAGGAAGAGACCGAATCCTTTGCACCTTTCGCGCAATTCGATTGGGAAATCGCGCCCGATACGACACTGACCGGCGGCCTGCGGTTTACATGGGAAACCCGCGAAATCACCGGCTTCACGCGGATCATAAATGACATGGGCGCCGTGACGGACGTTCCAAGCGATATGCCGGAACTCTCTGCGGAAGAGCCGACCTGGCGCCTCGCCCTCAGTCACAAGCTGGAAGACGATACGCTGCTCTATGCCTCCTATAACCGGGGCTTCAAAAGCGGGGGCTTCAATCTCGCGACACTGTCCAACCCCGGATATCTTCCCGAGGAACTGGACGCATATGAGGTTGGCCTGAAGACATCTCTACTCAGCGATGATCTGCAGCTGAACCTCAGCGGTTTCTACTATGACTACTCCAATCTCCAGGTCGCGACCTTTGTGGGGATTACCCAGGTCGTTACGAATGGGGCGGCGGCCGAGCTTTATGGTCTGGATGTGGATTTTCAGGCTCGCGTCAGCGACCAGTTCCGGCTGAGCGGCGCCCTGGAAATCATGCATACCGAATTCAGCGAGTATGAGAATGCCGTGATAAGCGAGCCGAACCCGAACGGGGGCGTAATCCTCGGAGCAGGAAGCGCAGCAGGCAATCGCATCCCGCTGGCGCAGGAATTTGTCGGTACGCTTGCGGCCGACTACAATATCCCGGTGGCGGGGTCAGACGTGAACTTCAATCTCACCGCAACCTATAATGGCGACTATTATTTCGAGCCGGACAACTATCTGAGGCAGGACGATTATGTCCAACTCAACGCGTCGGTGGACATCCTGCTGCCCGACAACCGGACAAGCATCATCCTCGGAGGCACGAACCTGCTCGACGAGGAGGTCATTGCCAGGAATTTCACGCAGGGCTTTGGGTATTTTGTGAACTATTCAAAGGCGCCCCGGACCGTCTCGGCGACCGTGAAGTACGAGTTTTAGGAACGAAAGATGGTGGCTGATCGGACAATTCTCCACGATCAGCCGCCGCATCGAAACACCTGGACAAAACAAACCGCGCGCGCAACCCAGCAGCCTTGCACCTTGCCGCGCCAGCCCTTGCAAGCCTGGCTCGCGGAGGGCCAGTCAAAGCATTTTCAGGACTTGAAGAAGAAGCTTTCGATCAGGGCCATGAATTCGCGCGGGCGCTCCATCTGCACCCAGTGACCGCAATGGCCAAAGACATGCAGCTCCGCGCGAGGCACAATCTTCGCCGCGTCAATACTGACATCGACAGGGACCAGCTTGTCTTCCCGTCCATGAATCATCAGCGTCTCACACTGAACTTTCGCAAGCTGTTCAGCGGTCGGCGCCATCGCATCAACCCATCTTTGCCGCGGGGCTGGAAACATCGACCGGAATGCGGCCTGGTAATCGGGCCTGTCGGTTGCCTCAAACCGCGCCTGAACCAGTTCCTCGGTAATAATGGTCTTGTCGTAGGGAAAGACTTCCAGAAGTTCCCGCATCATCTCCGGAGACGGCTCATATCCCCATGCCAGGCGGTCGAGATCTGGCAGCATTTCATGGGGCAGGAGATTGGCGCCCATCATCGCCATGCTGGTAACACGGCCAGGATAGCGAATGGCAAAATGGGTTGCGAGCGTCCCGCCAAAGGAATTTCCGACGAAGGCGACTTTGTCCAAGCCCAGGGCGTTCAGAAAGGACGTCAGATGCTCCAGCCAGTAATCGATGGTATAGGTCGCGTCAGGTTCAAGTTCGGTAAACCCGAAGCCGGCAACATCATAAGCGATAACGCGTGCCCGCCTGGCGAGCGGGGGTATGGTGCGTCGCCAGTTTGCCCATGCACTCACCCCGGCGCCAGAGCCATGAATAAGGACAATCGGATCGCCCTCCCCATAGTCGTGATAATTGGTTTTAAGCCCCATGGCCTCAATCGATTGACCGACTTCACTGATGTCTGATTCCTGGACCATTTCCTGTCCTTCCTCCCTTCAGAACTGCGCCGTTACCGCGCCAATACCTTCGAATCTGGCCGTGAATTGTGATCCGGCCTCGGCGGGATGAGCCTTGGTCAAACCGCCGGTCATGATCAGTTCGCCAGCGCGGATGCCTGATCCGCATTCGACGAGTTTGTTCGCAAGCCAGGCCAGGGCGAGGACCGGATCGCCCATGGCATCACTTCCCTTGCCTACCTCGATCTGCGTGCCGTCCTTTTCGAACCGAACAGGCACATTCCCGAGATCCCCGGTATCGTTCCGCTCGATCCTGTCACCCAGCACGAAGCGAGCGGCAGAACTATTGTCGGAGATATTGTCGACCGCGCTGAACTTGTAACTTTCATAGCGGGTATCGACGATTTCCAGCGACCCCATGACCGCCGCAACAGCCCGCCAGGCTTCCTCCCTGCCAATCTCAGGCCCGGCCAGGTCGCGCCCCATCAGGAACGTGATCTCCGGCTCGAGCAGCGGATGGATCAGCTCACCGAGCGAAACGGTCTCGTTCTGCGGCACTTCACTGCCGGCCAGCAGGACCCCATAGTTTGGCTCAGTGACCCCCATCTGCGCACGCATGGCCGCGCTGGTATAACCAAGCTTGTAACCAATGGAGGTCTTGCCGATCGCAGCTGTGCGGCGTCGCGCAATCTCATAGGCCTCAGACTCGTTGAGGTCGGGCATTGAAAGCGACAGCGGGGCGATTGGCTGGCGGACTTTCTCGGCATTCACCAACGCCTCCGCCGCAGCCTGCAACAGTCTCTGGCGATCCGGCTTGTTACCAGGGGGAGTGGAAGTCATCTCGACACCGTTTGCGCAGACCTGGCGTCGCACCGCGCCCCCATCACAGCCGATATGAGGCATCCGTCGGAATGTCTGAAACGCCGCCTGATCAAAACGATTTCCGCCCTGTCCTTCTTGGTAATTTTCTCTGTATCGAACCCTACATTTACCCAATCTTATCGTCAAGTGATGCGGTGGTTTCAGGAGACATTTCATCCGGCCTCAGACGCCGAAAGACCTATTTCAAGCAATAAATATTGGCATACTTGTGCGATGCGCATTCACGAGCAAACCTCTTTTCGTCCACTCAAAATTATGTAACGATCAATACACGATGCAATCGGAGCTGCCATGAAACAGCTCGGCTCCGGCCCGTCCAGGACGAAGATCAAACAAGACACTGCGGACGCAGAGAAGGGAGTCTCACGACATGTATTCACCGCATGGGCAGCATCTGGTCGCCGGAGACAGAATTGGCTCAACCAGTACATTTTCCTCGTCACCGGCCAAAGGACCGGCAAGCATGATCTGCGAAGGCAGCGCGGATATCGTCGACAAGGCCTGCACCCAAGCGGGGCTCGCTTTTCGCGCCTTTGCCGAAACGTCAAGGGAAGACCGGGCCAAACTGCTTCGCAGAATGGCATGGGAAATCGACACGCGAGTCGAAGATATTACGGACATGGCATCACGCGAAAGCGGCCTGCCTATTGCGCGGCTGGAAGGTGAATGCACCCGCACCACAGGGCAGCTAAGGCTCTTTGCCGATCACATCATGCAGGGCGACTATCTGGATCGGCGTCATGACGCAGCTTTTCCTGAGCGTAAGCCAACCCCCCGGCCTGATCTGCGGCTCATTCAAAGACCCGTTGGGCCGGTCGCAGTCTTTGGGGCGTCCAATTTCCCGCTGGCATTCTCTACAGCCGGCGGAGACACAACGGCGGCCCTGGCTGCCGGATGCCCGGTTGTGGTCAAGGGTCACAGCGGTCATCCGGGCACCTGTGAGATTGTTGCTGAAGCAATCCTGTCGGCGATAGAGGCCTGCAATCTCCCTAAGGGCGTGTTTTCGCTGGTCCAGAGTGACAATCACGAGACCGGAACAGCGTTGGTGCAGCACCCCGCGATCAAGGCAGTCGCCTTTACAGGTAGCCTTGCCGGCGGTCGCGCGCTGTTCGATCTCTGCACAACCCGCCCCGACCCCATTCCCTTTTATGGGGAATTGGGATCATTGAATCCCGTCTTTGTCTTACCGCACGCCGCGAAAGCCCGTGCGGTCCAGATCGGCGAAGGCTGGGCGGCATCCCTGACCCTCGGCGTCGGCCAATTCTGCACGAAGCCAGGCATGGTTATTCTTCCGGAGGACGACGAAGCTGCTTTCATCGCTGGCGTGCGCAGCGTTCTTGCCACGGCATCGACCACAACCATGCTTACAGACAATATCGCCAGGGCTTACCGCGCTGGCTGCAGACGAACCGCTGAACTTACCGGTGTTGAAGCGTTAGGCGGTCTGGCCGGTGAAGGTCGATCTGCAGGATACGCGCTCTTCCAAACGACAGCGCGGGCATGGCTGGATACCCCGACCCTGTCAGAAGAGGTTTTCGGACCACTTGGAATAGTGGTGACCCTGTCGAATTCCGAAGAGTACACGGAGATTGCAGAAGCCTTGAACGGACAGCTCACCTGCACACTCCAGCTTGATCAGGGCGATCATGAGCTGGCCACCACCCTGCTCCCGGTACTCGAGGAAAAGGCCGGCAGGCTCCTGGCCAACGGATTTCCGACGGGCGTAGAGGTGGCCGATGCCATGATTCATGGCGGACCCTATCCGGCCTCGACGAATTTCGGGGCAACGTCCGTGGGAACGCTATCCATCCGCCGCTTTCTACGACCTGTATGCTACCAGAACATGCCACAGGATCTCCTTCCTGAAGACCTGCACTCAAAGCGAGGCGCCTGGCAGCGGAGATGACGCGGGAAATGCAGGCTGCGTTCCGACGCATTTGATCAGTCAGGCCGACCTCGTTCATTCTCGGACACAGCAGTTCGAAGCTGACAGTCACCCGCGCAGGTCTGGATTTTACGTGCTGGCACGCCACTGAACCAAAGTATATGGCGGCTCGGCATCATTGTGATGCTCGAACACGGCCTCGACTTCAGCCCCGATCTCGACATCCTGCAGCGGATCGCCGAGCAGGTTTCCCAGCATCCGCACACCTCCGGCATGGGGCAGTTCGACGACCACGATGAGGTAGGGAACGGCATCCTTCATTGCCGGGTGAATTGGGTGCCAGACGCGGGTCCAACTGTAGATCAGGCCCCTGGCTTCAACCTCAACCCATTCCAGATCGAAGCTCTGCGTGTCATAGGCGATCCATTGGGGGGGCCACTGGTACACACCTGTCTCGGGATTGCGCTGCACCTTCAGCAACTCATTGCGCGTGCCTTCCCAGTACGGGCCGAACAATGCGGCCGGCTCGGCCAGCGGTGCCGGCATTCCGGCGGGAAGATAGTATTTGGCGTTGGAAGCTGTGCCTTTGCTCTCCTTGCCTGGTTTTGAGGGCGAGCCGTCGGGAATTGAATAATTCGACATCAGAGAGTGGCCTCCGAACCGTATAGAATTGTGCTGACAGGCGGTGACATCGGGCCGCCGACCCCGAGCGAAACATCGACATTGGGCACCTGACTTGTTGACTGGCCCCTGACCTGCCGGATCGCCTCGATCTGCAGGCCAAGGCCATGCATGTAACACTCAGCCAGATTGCCACCGCTGGTGTTCAGCGGCAGCTTCCCGGTCGGCGCGATCAGATTTTCAAGCTTCAGGAAATCCATGGCTTCCTCCGGCTCGAAAAAGCCGTGTTCGACCAGTGACATCAGGACACCGCCGGTGAAGTTTTCATAGCACTGGACGACATCGACATCCTCCGGCTCAAGCTGGGCCATTTCGTAGAGGCGCCTGGCGCATTGCTTGAAATGCGAGCTGCCGAGATCGGGCGCAGCGAAAGTCGACGAGGGCGAACTCGGCACGCGGAAGGTCGACCCCATTGCTGCGCCGAGAACAAAGGCCGGGGTCTGCTGGAGATCCCGCGCCCGCTCGGCCGACACCAGGATGATCGCGGCCGCGCCATCATTTTCCTGGCAGCAATCATAAAGATGGAAGGGTTCGGCAATCCAGCGGGATTCGTCGTATTTTTCCTCCGTCAGCGGACGACCATACATGACAGCGCGCGGATTGGCCTGTGCATGATGATAGGATGCCATGGCGATCGCCCGAAGCGCTTCCTGTCCGACATTGTGGTCGTGCATGAAGCGCATGGCTTTGGGCGCGAAAAACTGAGCTGGCGACATCTGGCCATAGGGCAGCGAGAGCGCGTATTCGCCGGGAACCATGGGAACTTGCGCGCCCTGCCCAAAACGGCCGAACTGCCCTTGTGCGAGGGCGCGGTGAACAACGACACAATCTGCCAGGCCGCTGACGATCGCCGCCGAGGCGTTCGCCAGGGCCCCGGCAACACCAGCACCGCCGCCGCCCCACTGCATGTTCGAGAATCGCAGCTCGTGAATGCCGAGCGCTGTCGCAAGCGCCATCGGATCATTGCGATCATCGCTGAAGGACGCAAAACCGTCGATATCGCGCGGGTCAATCCCGGCATCGCTACAAGCTGCAAGGATGGCCTTCAGACACAGTACGAACTCGGCTTCCGGCGCCTGACTGTGTCGGTAATAGGTCGTTTCGCCCACACCGACCGCGGCCACCTTCCCCCGCAGACTACGATTACTCATGTCAACATTGCTCCTCGATCGCAGGCCAACAAACTCGACATGTCGTGGCGCTGTTTTGTCTCCGCAGCGCTTGCATTTGGCGCGCTGCAGTTTTGAGATCACACTTCCGAAGTCTGGTCTGCACCATCAAATTCCTAGTCTGGTTGCCAGATGCCGGCAGGGCATGCCGACCTGCTGTCCCACTGGCGCCTTGAGAGGCAGATGATCGAAGCAGGCTCATGTCACGGAAGGCATAGCTTTAAGCAATGCCCGAGTTCTGACCTTGATTGGTTCCTCGACCAGGCGGTCGGTCAGAATGAAGAGGCGGTTTGCCTCGACAGCATCGCGCACCATTTCGCCGACAAGGTCTGGTTGAACCCCGTTTGCCAGCGCTTGTATTGCCTGTTCGTTGCGTGCGAATGCCTTGCTGCGTTGTTCGCCGGACATTGATCTCGTGACCTTCGGCTGGAAAGCGCGCGTCCGGGCGACAATCCCCGTTGCGACCGGGCCAGGACACAAGACGCTGACGCCAATACCAAGCGGCTCAAGTTCCACGCTGAGGGACTCGCTCATGCCCACAACAGCGAATTTGGCGGTGCAGTAGAGCGTATTGCCCGATCCGGCGAACAGACCGGCCGCTGAGGCGGTGTTCACGATGTGACCGCCGCCACCACGTTCGAGCATACGCGGGAGAAAAGTCTGAACCCCGTTGATCACCCCGTCCAGATTGATCCCCATTCCCCAGTCCCAAAGCTCGTAGGTCATCCTGTTAGAGGGCGCGCCGCCAGCAACACCAGCATTGTTGACCAGGATCGACACCGGGCCGAGCCTGGCTTCGGCCTCATCGGCGAGACGGCCATAGGCATCTCGGTCGCGAACGTCGAGCACTGCGGTGAAGACATCCGTTTGCTTGCTTAGCTCTGCCTTTGCGCGTTCCAGCGCATCGGCGTCGAGGTCGACCAGAACAAGCCTTGCGCCGGAACGGGCGAAGGCATGGGCAATGCCGAGCCCAATTCCATTGGCCCCGCCGGTAATAAAGGCGGTGCGATCAGAGAGCTCGGTCATGTGTTTCCTATCGATTTTATATGTCTGGCGGTGGCCATAACCCGCGAGGCCTATTCGGACAGCGCGCTGGTCGCCGCATCGTTTGCGGCGTCGCGTGCAGCAAGAGTCTTGCGGGCGACCTCACGCATCTTGGGTGGCAGGCTGTCGATATCGATCGGCACCCCATTGACGAGCATCGCCTGCATGTGGCCGATCTGGTGAAGGTGGAATCCGAAGTCAGAAGCCGCTTTTCGTCCCATCTGATCCTGCGCGAAATTCATGGCCTGTTTCACCAGTTTCATGGTGAAAGGATTGTTGGCAGCGATGTTCCGGGCCAGTTCCAGCGTCCTGCCTGACAATTCCTCGCGCGGCACGACATGGTTGACCATGCCATGTCGTTCAGCCTCCTGCGCCGTCATCCAGCCGCCGGTCATCAGCCATTCCTTGGCTTTGCGAACGCTCATCTCGTAAGGGTGCTGCCAGAACTCGACACCAGCGATCCCCATTTCGGCGGCCGTTGCATCGCGGAACCGAGCATCATCGGAACACACGATCAGATCGCACATCCAGGCGAGTATCATCCCGCCCGAAATCACCGAACCCTGGATTTCGGCGATGGTCGGCTTGGGCGCGTTACGCCAGCGCTCGCTGATTTCCAGGTAGATTTCCTTTTCGCGGGCATAAAAGCCTTCCCAGCCCTTCCCGTGATATGAGCTGCCCCACAGGCTCGTGATCTCGTCCGGGGAGGGATTGTTCGGCCCTTCACCGCTAATGTCATGACCGGAGTTCCAATGATCCCCCGAGGCTGCCAGGATGATCACATTGATACTGTCATCAAAGCAGGCACGTTTGAGCGCATCATCCAACTCATACGTCATGGTGATGCCCTGGGCATTGCTGCGGCTGGGGCGGTTCATGACAATTCGAGCGACTTTCGGGGCGGTCTCCTCATAGAGGACCTGTTCGTACTCGCGTCCCTGCGTGGTCATGCTCCCCATTCCTTCCTTTTTGTATTGACCGTCAGAGACCGCCAATCCTTACATTTATGCTCCAGCCTCGCCCGACCTCATGCATTGAATCAACTTCCATCGCGGCGCTGGGCATGAGCCGGTGGAATGGCTCACCCTAGCCCTTTTCAGGCCTTCGCCTTGTTGACCTTGGGGGCAAATGAGCTGGGGTCCATGCAGGCCATCTGCGTGCGCTCCTCCAGAGCAATCACTGCTGCTAGATCCTCGATTTCCGATGCGCGGGTCATCACCTCCTTGGTCTTGCGCAGGCCCTTCGGCGATGCGGCCAGCAGGTCTTCGATCAGGGCGCGCGCTGCATCCTCAAGCTGGTCGTCATCGACCACCTCGGAGACGAGCCCCAGAGCGAGCGCGCGATCGGCGTGAATGAACCGGCCTGTCATCATCAGCTCGGCCGCGACAGACGTGCCAAGCATTCGCGGCAGGAAATAGCTGGTTCCAAGCTCGCATCCGGACAGGCCGATCTTGACATAAGCCACATTCATCTTGGCGCTGCGGCTCGCGATGCGGATGTCTGATGCAAGGGCAAAGCTGAATCCACCGCCACAAGCCGCTCCGTTTACCAGTGAGACGACAGCCTGGGGACACGACCGCATTTTCAGGACGATATCGGCAAGAGACGGACCCTGCCCTTCCTCGGTTTCGCCTCGCGGCATTCCGCCGTTTCCGGACTCATTGAACCAGACTAGGTCGAGGCCGGCGCAGAATGCCTTGCCAGCGCCGCGCATGATCACGACCCGGCGTGAGTAGTCCGTTTGCAAGCCGCTGAAATAGTCCCAGAGCTCCTCCACCATGGTTCCGTTCAGGGCGTTGAGGCGCTCGGGCCGGTTCAGGGTCAGCCAGTCGACCGCTCCATCGTGGACGACGCTGATCGTTGTGTACTCGCTCATCGCTTTCCTTCTGTGTTCTTGCAGACCCGCCGGTCACCAACCTCGATGTGGGGCGCCATCCCGTCGAGATCGGGACGGCGCCGCCCGGGTTTAGAATGAGAGGCCAAGCGAGACGCCATAGGTCCTCGGCTTCGCGAAGGTCGCATTCTCAAATGACAGGGAGTTCTGCCCTGCCCCCACCTTGTGATCGCTGTCGGTCAGGTTGCGACCGAAAATGGAGACGCTGAGATTGTCATTCACCGTCAGTGTCGCTGCCGCGTCGAGCGTCGTATACGCATCCTGGCTCAGACTGTTGTCGAAGGTGAAATAGACCTCGCTGCTATAATACGGTGACAGCGTGACCACGAGTTCCTTGTTGCTGCCGATCGGCGTGTGATAGCTGAGTGTCCCACTTGCTGTGAGCTCCGGCGAGCGCACCATATGATTGCCGCTGGCATCCACACTGACATTCGAGAACAGGAGCCCGCCCAGGGTCGCCGGATCGGTCGGATCGACCACATAGCCCGGCGCAAAGGGGAAGTCTTCATAACGCGCGTGTGTGTAGGCGGCCGCAGCCGAAAGATCGAAATTGTCGCTCAGGCGTATGGTTGTGTCGGCCTCGAGTCCGTAGATCTCGGACTTCGGTGCGTTGAACAGCTCGGTGACAATGGCGCCGCCGGGCATCGTGATTGTCGCGTTCACCTGCGTGTCGCTGTAGTCATAATAGAAGGCAGCGGTGTTGAAGGTGTAGTTGCCTGTCGCAGTCTTGAAGCCGACTTCGAAAGCATCGACGGTCTCGGCATCGACGCCGGGCCCGGTTGGCGAGCTGCGATCGAACCTGCCGCTTTTATAGCCTCGGCTATAGGTCGCGTAGATATTGCTGTTATCGTTGAGCGCATAGCGAAGGCCGAGACGCGGCGTGAGCTGCCCGTCCTCATCTTCCTGGAAGCGGGTGTAGGTGCCGTTTTCCATGGTGGCGCCAAAACCGGTATCGGCAGAGATTTCCTCATACGTATACCGAAGGCCGGCGATCAGGGACCAGTTGCCGAATGTGTAGGTCCCGTCGGCATATACAGATGCCGACCAGTCATCATACTTGTTGAAGAACAGGGGATCACCATTCTGAATGGCATATGGCAGGCCACCTTCATTCTTGAAATAGTATACGCCCACGACATAGCTGAAAGGCTGACTGTCGTCCGACGCAAAGTTCACCTCCTGGGTAAACGTATCGGTATTGGTGCTCAGCTCCAGGCTATAGGGCACATAGGAACCCGTCAGGTCGGTGACAGCGACAAGATCATTCTTCAGATATGCGGTAAATGAGGACAGCGTCCCACCCCAGATGTCCCACCGCGCGCGTGCGCTGTACTCATCAAACGTGGTCTCGATTTCCTGTTTGGTCGCATAGGAAGAATCGTAGCGATCGGTTGCGATCACGCCGCCTCCCAGCGCCTGAACGAGAGGTGCCGGCTGAAGGGCGCGAAAGCCTGTGCCGCTGGGATCACTGAATTCCGCGTGCGCGACCGTGAGGACGAGGGAGAAAACATCGTTGGGCTGATAGAGGAGCTTTCCTCGCGCGGTGAAGTTCTCCCCTTCATCGGTCTTTTCACCGGTCATCAGGTCTTCGACATAACCTTCCGACTTGCGGTAGGCGAGCGAAGCGTTGACAGCCACCTTGTCGTTGACCGGCATGTTGAGATAGCCGCTCGTACGAAGCTGGTCGAAGCGCTCATAGGAGATGTTGAACCGGCCCGCCGGCGTGAAATCCGGATCGAGTGTACGGACCAGGATGGCGCCGCCGGTGGCATTGCGCCCGAACAGGGTCCCTTGCGGTCCCTTCAGGACAGCGACGCTCTCAACGCTGGCCAGGTCAAAGATATTTCCGGTGGGCGTCGGATAGTAGATTTCATCAACATACAGGCCGACATTCTGCTCGCCGCTTGAGGCCGCGAGTGTCGAGCCGACGCCACGGATTGTGGGCGACAGACCGTATGAGGCCCGCTGCAGGTAGATCCCCGGTGTGATCTTCGTCAGATTCTCGATCGATTCCGGCCCCGCCAGTTCAAGATCGGCTGGAGAGGCTGTCGAGACAGAGATCGGCACATCGACCAGACGTTCCGACCGGCGCTGGGCCTGCACCGTAACCTGCTCCAGGGACAGTGTTTCTTCCGCCCCCGAAGCATCTGCGCCCGGTTGATCCGGCATCTCCTGAGCAAAGGCCTGCCCCCACCAGAATAGAGCGATGGATGCAACGCCGACCTGTAAATTCTTCATCTCAAATCCTCCCGAAATGACCGGCTTTGTTGCCGGCACTTTTTTCCCAGTAAGCCAAACCCGCATTCCTGGGCGGACGGCTCCTAAGGTTGAACGGTAGAGGGACTGGAACCGGAGTGGAAATTCCTAAGTCGGGACAACTATGACCGGCAGGCATGACTGCCTCCGCACCCGGACTCTATCGACACCACCAGCAACGTATACGGATGTAATTTTCAAGGTGAGAGTAAACGCTTGCATCCCGTCATAGCCGTGACGCGTTCAGCCGTCACAATACCGGGAAAGAAAGAAATGCCCGCAAATTCTGATGAATTTGCGGGCCACAGGCAATACCGGCATTCTAGGAGGAAATAGGCCGGATCGAAGATTTGCTTATCGGCCAAGCCCCGCTCCGGGGTCCAATGAGAACCCGCTCCCTGTCATGACCGGAGGGAATAGACCTCTTCGGGAGCGACCTATTTGCAGCGATCCGGCAAAGCTGTGCATCGGCATTGCAGGAATATCTGCTTCAAAGAAGAGCTCCAGCCACTCAGACGTTGTCCTGGTTTTCAGGATTGCGCTCAGTTCCTCATAGATCTCGTCGATATGCTCAAAGCGTGCCGCCCAACTTGCGAAACGCGGATCCGCGTCCGGCATGCCCGAAGCACTCCGATATCGCTTCCAGCTCAATGCACCCGGCTTTCCGGTGCAGCTGAAAGCGTCATATCTCAGAGCCTTCAGTCGGGATGCATTCCCTTTGCTTCCGGGCTATTCCATTCACGCGTGAAGGTGCGTCAGGCCCCGTCTAGCGACCTGCTGCGACGCGTTCCTCACGCAGTTTGCTGCGGCGCACCTTGCCCGCATCATCGCGCAGGGGCGTGTCCACGAACTCATAGGTTCTCGGGGTCTTGTAGAGCACAAGGAACCTGGAGAGATGCTCGCGCAGAATCTCTTCCGAAAGCTCGGCCTTGTATTCCGGTTTCGGCTGGACGACGGCATGCACGCGCTGGCCAAGATCATCATCCGGCAGCCCGATGACGGCGACGGACGCCACCCCCGGATGCTGCTCCAGGGCACCTTCGACCTCAGCCGGAAAGACATTGGCGCCACCGCTGATAATCATATCCACGCGACGGTCTGCAATATACAGATAGCCGTCTTCATCGACATAGCCGAGATCCCCGAGTGACTCCCAGTCACCGCGGGTTTTGGCGTCCGAACCGACATAGTGATATGTGGCGTCCTTACCCTTTTGGGCGAGGAAATAGATCTCTCCGATCTCGCCTGGTGGAAGCTCTTCGCCATCATCGCCAAGAATCTTCATTTCGCAGCCGATGGGTTTGCCGACCGAACCCTTGTGTTTGAGCCATTCGTCGCCCGTGATGAAACATACTCCGGTACGTTCGGTGCCGCTGTAGACCTCAAAGATCTTCTCCGGCCCCAGCCAGTTGATCCAGTTCTCCTTGAGCGGCACAGGGCAGGCAGATGCCGTATGCAGCACAAATTCAAGCGACGAGACGTCAAACTCCCGGTCTTGCTCCTGCAAGACACCCCAAATCCGCTTCATCATTGTTGGAACGAGCACGACCCAGTTCACGCGATGGCGTTCGACCAGTTCAAGAAACTTCAGAGGATCGAACTTGGTCATCTCCACGACGTGCCCGCCACCAAAGAGCGCAGCAAACATGAAGTGGAACGGCGCATTGTGATACAAGGGGCCGGGATTGATATAGGTTGCGTCACTCCGCTGGAATGGCAGTGGCTGTCCTGGCACCCACTGGGAATCCCCGTGATCGACAATCAGCTTCGGCCTGCCCGTGCTGCCACCGCTCGTCATGGCCTTCCAGTATTTTGGCGTCTTCTCAGGAAGGGGCTCGGCCGACAGATCCGGATTGAAACCAAGGTCCGGGGAAACAGTTGGAACCCCTTTCAGACCCTCAACATCCTGGCAGACCACCAGACGCGGGGCCGCGATGTCGATGATCGCCTGCAGCTCCGCGGCCGGCAATCTGGAAGACACGGGATTTGGTGTTGCGCCAAGTTTCCAGGTGGCCACGACGAACTCATAGAATTTCAGGCTATTGGGCAAGGCAATTGTTACAATGTCATTGTGCTGCACGCCACAGGCAGACAGGGCATGTGCCAGGCGATTGGTTGCAAGGTCGAATTCAAGACGCGTGACCGTGCGTTCGCCAATGGTGAGCAAGGGTTTCTGAGGGGCCATTTCAGCCAGCGAGCTGAACACATGGCCGACCGGCCTCGGCTTGAGAGCGGCCCCGGAAGGAGATTGGGTCATTGCGCTACCGATTCTGTTTCTGGAAGAGATTTGACAGCGATGTCACTCAGTGTCCGGCTTCGATGTCCGGTAGTCGCCGAACTGCTCATCGCGTTTGGACAAGGCGCCGGTCACACCTTTCATGAGCTCCTGAATATAGGCTTGGGTCGTGGCAGAGTGCGTGGCGAGGGCCTGCATCTCCGTCCCGGCCCGAATGCCCGCGCGCATCCCCATGGCATCCATCTGTCTGTGAACTGAGCGTTTGTTGATCTGCTGCAGATCAGCAGGAATCTTCGCGACGCGGCGTGCGAGATCGAGGGTGCCTTCCTCAAGGTCTGCTTCCGGAAAAACCAGGTTGGCGAATCCAAACTCTACGGCCTGATGCCCGTCGATCGCATCGCCGGTGAGCATCAACATCATGGCACGTCGCATTCCGATAACCCATGGAAAGAACTGGTTGTCGGGCGGGCTGATCGAACGAACCGGAGGATATCCGACCTGGGCGCTATCTGCGATGCAGACGAGATCGCACGCCGCCGCAAGCTCAGACCCTCCCGCCAGACAAAACCCATGGACTTGCGCGATAACCGGCTTGGCCAGATCACAGATCTTGAAGGCACCATCGACCACATGGCGCGGCCAGAATCCATCACCGCCAGACGTATGGTAGGGAAGGTTCTGCCGCGTGTCTGACGCCAGGTCATAGCCGGCCGAAAAGCATTTTCCGGCACCACGGATGATCATTGCCCGAACGGAAGGATCCCTGTCTGCGCGCTCAAGCGCATCGAACAGTTCGCCGCGCAATTCATTGCTGAGCGCATTGCGCTTTTCCGGCCGATTGAGCGTGACCCGCAGGAGCCATTCCCCTGGCGTGTCGATCGAAATGAATTTGTACTCAGGATAATCGCCTGACATGTGTGCGCCTCCCTTTGGCATTCATGCTCAACCTGAATTGCGAACTCTGTTCGCTTTCGGCTCAGCCTTGTTATGCGCGGGGCACCGACCTTTCAGGCAAAGACCCCGCGGCTCTTCTCAAACCAAAACATATATGCCATCATTCAGCAACATGAAAATATTATTCATATATATGAATTATGGGGAGGCGTATGAAACGCAAGATACCTATTGGCTCGAAGATCCTGTACGGGTCCGGAGCCGCAGCCTTTGGGATCAAAGATCAGGGGTTTCAGGCCCTTTTGCTGATCTACTATAATCAGGTGCTCGGCCTGCCGGCCCTTCTCGTCTCATCGGCGTTGATGATTGCCCTGCTGCTTGACGGCATCATGGACCCGCTGATTGGGCATGTGTCAGACAATTGGCGATCGTCGCTCGGGCGGCGGCATCCCTTCATGTACGCCTCGCTCATTCCGATCTGCATCACTTTCTACATGGTCTGGAATCCGCCACAGATCGAAGGCATGGCGCTGTTCACCTATCTGATCATTTCATCCGTTTTGCTTCGCGGTTTTCTGTCCGTATACGAAATACCGAATGCCTCGCTCCTGCCCGAGCTGACGCAGAATTATAATGAGCGGACCGTGCTCTTCAGTATTCGCCACCTGTTCAACATTATTGGCGGTGTCGGTATGGGCATTGCCGCCTTCGCCATCTTTCTGTCCCCGACCGAAGAGTTCCCGGTGGGACAGCTGAACCCGGAAGGCTATACCAACTATTCCCTGGTCGCCCTCCTGTTCATCGCCTTGTCCATCCTGGCTTCCAGCCTGGGCACCCAGTCCATCGCCCGGAATTTTCATAAACCGGAAAAGCGCCCCAGCACGCCCGGCTCAAAGTTCGGAGGGATCTGGGCCGTGGTTGCGAACAAGGCCCTTCTGAGCATGCTGGGGACCGGGATGTTCGCGGCGCTTGCAGCCGGCATGATCCACGCCCTGCAGGTCTATATGGGCACCTATTACTGGGAGTTGGACAATCAGGATCTCGCCGCCATTCAGGGCGTCAGCCTGGTGAGCATCCTGGTCGCCGTGGTCGCGGCGACTCCCTTGTCGGCGAAATTCGGCAAGAAGGAGACGGCTGTATTCATGCTGCTCTTCGTGATTCTCGGCTTCTCCGCGCCAATCCTGCTTCGCGAGTTCGGGTTATTTCCAGCCAACGGATCAGATCTGCTCCTGCCCCTGATACTTATCGAGCGCGGCACGGTCACGGCGGCGTCACTGACCCTCATTATTCTCGCATCTTCCATGGTTGCCGACATCGTAGAGGATGTCGAAGAAAAGACAGGACGCCGTGCCGAAGGGCTGGTCCAGTCGGTGAACACACTGGTGGCCAAAACCGTATCGGGGATGGGTATTCTGGCAGCAGGGTCGGTACTTGCTTTCATCGCCTTCCCGGATGAGGCAACACCGGGTGCGATCTCACCGGACACCCTGACCAGCCTGGGGTTCACCTATATCGGTGTCGGCATCGTCTTCTTTTCCGGGTCCCTGCTTTGCCTCGCGACCTATCCGTTATCACGGGCCGGCCACGAAGCGCGGCTGGCGCGGTTGGTGCGTACAACCAGCGAGACAAGTGTCACCACTTCGGACTAATGGGGTTGCCAGCAGCAAGCCCAACCACGCGATAGCGGCCGGTCATGCGGCCAGCACTCAGACACGCGTTGTCAATTCCAACTTGCTGCCGCCGAGAAACAGCCTTTCGGCGATGCGCTCGGCGGAGGAGATGAGATCGGCTGCAACACGGTCGATGAATTCAGGGTCGTTCTGATCCCCAAACAGGGCAATCGACAGGCAAAACCTGAACTGGTTCTGTCCAATATCCACGGGTGCAGCGATGGTGGTGATACCTTTTATGAAGTCACCACTATCAATGGCCCATCCCTTCTGTTTGGTCTGCTCAACCTGACCGAGATAGGTCTCAAGGCTGGGCGCCTTGTCCCAGTTCAGGCCGTCATACATCTCAGCGATCTCTCCTGTACTAAGACCGAGGAAAGCTGCAGCACACCGCCCCGAGGCACCGATCAGCAATGGCAGCGTATTTCCGGGATCGAGCTGGAAGCTGACATCGCTCCTGCCCACGACGTGTCCGACAACCATGAACCTCATATCCCGCCGCAGCCGCCAGAGCACACAACCGGCAGATCCATGCCGGTTGGCAAGGTCGGACATGATATCGCGGGCCTTGTCGAAGGATCTCTGGAGTTCCAGGGCGCGCGTGGCAAACTGCACGGCTGCAGGCCCCAATGTGTAGGCCTTCGAACGCTCGTCGAAGTCCAAGTATCCCACAAGTTCGAGAGTCTTGAGAATATTGAAGCAAGTGCTCGGACTGATGCCGAGCCGTTTGGCTATCAGGTTCACGCCCATTGGATAGTCGACCTCGGTCATGAGTTCGAGGATCCGCAACGCCCGCTCGACAGAGGGGACTGGCGGCTTCACGGCCGGGGGCTGCTTCATGTTCGCGTTTCCAAAATTCAACCTGGTCCTTCTCTGGCCATGCGGTATTCAGCCGGCGGCCAATTGCTGCCGCATTGTGAGCAAATGCCGCTTGTTCACATCCAGACATTTCAGCGATTCTTCCGCGTTGCGCATAAACAGCAATCTTGCCCCTCAATTGCAAAACAGACGAGCTTCCTGACGGAGCTACGGGTTCCTCTTATTCATATATACGTATTAGAATTCATATTGATGATCACGCAAGTGCGTGCTGTTGTATTTCCAGTGGTGCGGCATTCGCGACAGCGAACAGATCAAAGACACAGAGCCGCTCCCAGGGAGGATCGATTGCAAGGCAATTGTCGCGGCTCGGTTCACCGTCTGCTGGTCCATATAGCACGATAACTCAGACAGGAGCTCAACTGGATGTTCGATATCACCAGCGAATTTAAAATGATGATCGGTGGACAATCTGTCGGCGCGACGAAGACAATCGATGTTTTCAACCCCTCGACGGGTGAGGTGTTTGCTCAAGCGCCCGATTGTTCGCGAGAACAGTTGGATGAAGCAATACGCGTTGCCACAAAGGCATTCCCGGCCTGGAAGGAAACACCGATCAATGAGCGCGCGCAGTTGCTTGTGAACGCAGCAGAGCTTCTAGAGCAGCATGCAGATCAACTGGCCAGTCTTTTCACTCGCGAGCATGGCCGCCCGGTCGATGGCACAAAGGCGGAAATCCTGGGCGCAGCGGTGTGGATCAAGATGGTGGCCCAGATGCGCCCGCCAGTTCATGTCCACGAGGACAGCGAAGCCCAGCGGGTTGAGACGCAGTATGTACCACTTGGCGTAATCTGCGCGATCTCGCCTTGGAATTTCCCCGTAAACCTGTCGATCTGGAAGATCGCACCAGCGCTCCTGACTGGAAACACAATTGTATTGAAGCCCTCGCCATTTACGCCGCTTTGCATGCTGAAGATCGGCGAGTTGCTGCGCGATGTCTTCCCGGCAGGCGTCCTGAACATTATTTCCGGTGGCGATGACCTTGGCCCCTGGATGACATCGCATCCCGGTTTCGCCAAGATCTCCTTCACCGGGTCCAGCGAAACCGGCAAGCGCGTCATGGCAAGCGCCGCAAAGGACCTCAAGCGGCTGACGCTCGAGCTTGGCGGCAACGATGCTGCCATTGTGCTGCCCGACGTGAATGTCGATGAAATCGCCGCCAAGATCTTTTTTGGCGCCTTTGCCAACACCTCGCAGATCTGTGTCGCGACCAAACGGCTTTATGTGCATGAAGATGTGTATGACGCGCTGCGCGACCGGCTTGTTGCTATCGCGAAGATGACCAAGGTGGGCGATGGTTCCGAGCAGGGGACTGTGCTGGGCCCCATCCAGAACAAACGCCAGTATGAGCGGGTCGTGGACTTGCTCGAAAGCGCGAAATCAGACGGCTTGAAGCTGCTTCAGGGCTCGGACATCCCGAACTCAGCGGGCTACTTCATTCCTATCACCATCGTGGACAATCCACCGGAATCCTCTCGCGTCGTCCAGGAGGAAGCCTTTGGCCCAATCCTGCCAATGATGAAATTCAGCGATGTGGATGAGGTCGTTCGTCTGGCCAATGACAGCGAATACGGGCTCGCTGGCGCCGTCTGGAGCGCAGACACAGAAAAAGCCCTTTCGATCGCCAATGCGCTGGAAACCGGCACCGTGTGGATCAACCACAATCTCAACCTGCGGCCCGATACTCCGTTTGCCGGCCACAAGCATTCCGGCTTCGGCGTGGAAAATGGGATGGAGGGCCTGCTGGAATATACGGCGCCGAAGTCCATCTATCTCGCCAAATAGGATAGAGATCTGAGCGAAGAGTGGCTGGCAATCAGCCTGATGGCAGGGCGGCGAGAAGCGCTGCATGTCTCGCGGCGACATAGGGCTCGATATACCTGTCAGTGTGGATATGGAGCTGGTTCTTTCTGATTGCGTCGAGCACGCGCACGCCAACTTCATCGGGATGAGCACCCCGCTCAAGCCATCGCAGCCCTCTAGCCCTTCGCTCCTGGGCGGTGCGCTCCTGATCTGCATCGAGGTCCAGTGCCAATTTCGGCGACATTTGTTCTGATCGTGAAACGATCCCGGTCGCAACCGGGCCCGGACACAGCACCGAAACGCCGACCTGATAGGGCGCAAGGTCCACCGCGAGCGCTTCGGCCATCCCGACAACTGCATATTTGGCGGTGTAGTAGAGTGCGCCCGCGCCACTGCCGGCAATCGCCAGGCCCGCACCGGAGCCTGTATTGACAATATGTCCGCCCAGGCCCCGTTCGATCATGCGCGGCAGAAATGTCTGGATGCCGTTGATGACACCGCCCAGGTTGATCCCGAGTCCCCAGTCCCACAACTCATAGCTCAGTTTCTCTGCCGGAGCGCCACCGCCTACACCGGCATTGTTGAAGAGAAGCGACACAGGACCGATACGCGCCTCAATCTCATCGGCGACCCGTGAGAAACCGTCCCTGTCTCGAATATCGAGGACCGCCGTCTCGACCTCCGTCACCTTCGAAAGCTCATCGCGAGCCCGTTCCAGGGCCGACCTGTCAAGATCGACGAGCGCAAGCCGCGTCCCTGCCCCGGCAAGCGCGCGCGCAATGCCAAGCCCAATACCATTCGCTCCGCCAGTGATGAACGCAATTCGTCCTATCGTATCAGTCATTTGAGGCCTTCCGGAATAGAGACTGATGGGCGAGGAAACAACCGGCCTGCAAATTCCTGCAGAGGTGTCTCTCCACCAGCTTTTTCAATGAAGCTGAGGGAAATCCGGGCGGGGTCCAATTCTATGCGGTCCACACTCATGCCCCTGAAGAATGAGACCGCCTCCACGAGGGCAGGCGATACCAGAGCGCCCATGACATTCGCCCAAGGAATGTTAAGGGCACCCATTTCCTGTCACGAGGCTGCCATTATGCCTTATAGGAATATCCCATGATTGATCGTCGCCTCCAATATGTTGTCGCTACGGCCCGCTACGGGTCATTCACGGCCGCCGCGGAAAGGGTTGGCGTGACCCAGTCCGCCATCACCAAAAGTGTGGCAGACTTGGAAAAACAGCTTGGGTACTCTTTGTTCAACCGGACCGCACGAGGCGTACTGCTCACTGAAGAGGGGCATGTCTTCGCCGAACGCGCGGCACGCCTGCTCGATGAGGCAGAGGACCTGTTTCGCGGAACGACGCCGGGATCAGACCCCTATGCTGACGTGTTGAGGATTGGCGTATGCCCATCTTCTCTGGAAGGAATACTGCCTGATCCGCTCTCCACATTGCTGGCCAAGTATCCCAAGATCCGGTTCGACATTGTCGGAAACAGCTATGATCGAACCGTTCAACAATTGCGGACCGGCGCCATTGATGTCGCCCTTGGATATGATGCGGCCTTTGAAGAGCATCCGGATTTTCGGCGGGAGAAGTTGCCGCCCATCGTGACGACATTCTTTGTTCGTCAAGGGCATCCCATCCTGGAGTGCGAGGAAGTCACAACGGCTGACTTTGCCAAATACGATCTGATATCACCTACGAGCTCCGCACCTTACGAATATGCCTGGCGTCATATTTACGAAGAAGCCGGCGTCGATGTTCGCTCAAGGCTGCACACCATAGATTTCTTCCCAATCGTCGCCAGGCTTGTGTCGGAAACAGACGCGATCGGCACTGTGGCCTTGAATTATACAAGTACCCGCACCTTCAGGAAAAGTTTTGCCTGCGTACCTTACAAGGGGTCCCGGCACTATGCATATCTGTGCTGCGTCACGCGGCAGCGCTGGAGCCCCCGTCCTGCTGTGCGCGCATTCATCAAGGTCTGCCGTGAGCAGTTGCCCAACACCGACATGACCGCGAGTGAATTGCGTGAGCTGGACATGGAATCGGCCTGACGGTTGACCGGGCTGCCGCAGAATCTCTCGTCTCAGGAATTGCCGATCCTCTCGTCGCGCATCTTTGTGCGCCGCGCCTTGCCCGCATCATCGCGAAGGTTCTCGTCTGTGAACTCAAATGTGCGCGGGATTTTGTAGCGTACCAGCTTTTCAGACAGGAAGGCACGCAGAACATCCGCGTCTGTCCGTTGGAGCGCCTCTTTCCTCAGCTGAACAATAGCATGCGCCCGGTTTCCCAAGTCCTCATCCGGCAAGCCGATCACAATGGACGACTGCACATCCGGATGCTGATCAAGTGCGGCTTCCACCTCGGCCGGGAAAATGTTGGCACCGCCTGACACAATCATGTCTGTCCGCCGATCGGCGATATAGAGATAGCCTTCCTCATCGACATAACCCAGGTCGCCATAGGTCGCCCAATCGCCGATCGTCTTGGCCTTGGCACCGATATAGGCATATGTCGGCCGCTGGTCCTCGTCTGCGAGAAAGTAGATTCCACCAATTTCTCCGGTCGCGCATTCATTACCGTTGTCATCCAGGATGCGCATCTGCCAGCCGGACGGCGCCTTGCCGACCGACCCCTTGTGGGCCAGCCACTCTCTTCCTGTGATCATCGTTCCTCCGATGACCTCGGTTCCCCCGTAAAGCTCAAAAATGCGATCGGGTCCGATCCAGTCAATCCAGTCTTGCTTGAGCCATTGAGGGCATACCGAGGCCATGTGCCAGACCGCCTGGAGGGACGACATATCGAAGGACTTGCGCTCAGGCTCCGGCAGTTTCGAGATACGGCTCATCATGGTTGGCACGAGATTCACCCAGTTGACCTTGTATCGCTCGATCAACTGCAGTGCGCGCAACGGGTCAAATTTCCCCATCTCGACAACATGGCCGCCGGTGAAGAGCGTGTGGAAAACGGTAACGAAGGGTGCGTTGTGATAAAGTGGCCCTGGATTGAGCACAGTCGAGCCGGGAACCTGGTTTATGTAGGGCTTGCCGGGATCGTAGGTCCCAGGCTGCCTGTCGACAATCAGTTTCGGCCGCCCGGTTGACCCACCACTGGTCATGATCTTCCACGGTGAGGATACTTTCGAGGGAAGCGGGTCACCGGACAAGTCATCGTCACTGGTCGCGCCGACAGCCAGAAATTTACGGCCATCGACACGCAAATGCATCTCACCGACGACCAGGCATGGATCGGCCAGTTCAACAATGGCCTTCAGTTCCGATGCAGGCAGTTTCGGCGACACAATGTTGGGCGTCGCGCCGAGCTTCCAAATTGCAAATGTAGTCTCATAGAATTCAAGGCTGTTGGGAACAGCAAGTGTGACGACCTTGCCTTCCTCGACTCCCAGCTCTGCCAGCTGGCGCGCCTTGCGATTGGCATTGGCCTCAAGCTCGGCATAGCTTGTGGTCTCGTCATTGAAGCTCACCGCCGGACGCGCCGGAGCCTTGCCGGCATGGTAAGCAAGCAAGTCGCCAACCGGAAGTGAGGCAGCGCCTCCGGATGGACCAGTGGACGTGATCTTTACCTGGTCGTTCTCCAACTTGGCACTCCTCTCAGCTTTTTTGAATAGACTTCCGGCGGCTGGACGCCGCTTTCCCCTGCATGTTTCCGATGATCCTAGCAGAGAGCCTGTTGCAACGAGGTCGGATAAATCGGCGTGGGCCATGCCTGCGACGCATGGCTTGAGCGCCATTCCCCCAGGGCATTGCCCCTCCCGGCTATGAATTTCGCCAACGAAAAGACCTGCCCTAGCGTCGGATGAGACACGTCACGCCATGCCGCCATCCGGCGTTTCCGGCGTGCGGGAGCAATGTTGCGCGCCGACAAGAGCGCGGCCTCGCCGGGAAATTCCCGGGCCGGACATGAGGGAGTAAGACGACATGACAGATGTGCAGGGACGCACTGCGTTCATCACTGGCGGGGGCAACGGGATCGGGCTGGGCATCGCGAGAAGCCTTGCCCGTGCCGGCGCCAGCCTTGCTCTTGCCGATGTCGATACTGCAGGGCTCGCCCGTGCCAAGGCAGAGCTTAAAGAGCTGACCGACGTCGAAACCTATGAACTCGACGTGCGCGATCGCGCTGCCTTTGAAGCGGCCGCCGATGCTGCGGAAGCTGCCCTTGGGCCGGTTACGCTCTTGTTCAACAATGCCGGTGTGGCCGGCGGCAGCGCTGTGAACAAGCTGACCTATGAGCTCTGGGACTGGGTGATCGGGATCAATCTCTGCGGCGTCATCAATGGCACTCAAACCTTCCTGCCCAAAATGGTCGAGCGCGGCCTGGGCGGACACATTGTGAACACAGCATCCGGCGCTGGCCTCGTGCCGACAAATGCGGGCGTGCTGTACACGACCTCGAAGTTCGGTGTGGTCGGAATGTCCGAAGCGCTCAATCCGGAGCTTGCTGCCTTCAATATCGGCGTCACCGTACTCTGCCCTGGCCCCGTGGCGACGGACATCGTTCAGCGGACGCTTGCAGCGTCTCCCAAGAACGGTCCGCCCCCGACAGAAGAACAGAAAAAGCTGGGGGCCGAACGCCTGGCAGAAGCTGTCCGGTATCTGCAACAGGGGTTGAGTATCGATGCCGTCGGGGAAATGGTGCTGAAGGCCGTGCGTGACAACGAACTGTACATTCACACCGACCCAAGTGTGGCAGCCATGATCGAGACACGGACTGCAGCCATTCTGGCCGCATTGCCGGATTAATCGGTTTTGCACCGCCGGCATAGATTGGGACACCTGCGCGAATTCCATCCGCCTGTTCCCGCCTGCGCTGAAGATTGCCCCCCTACTTCCGCGGGACAGCTGCCGGCCGCAATCAGTTGACGGCCTTACCACTGGCTTCCCAGAAGGGATCACGCAGCTCCCGCTTTAGAACCTTACCGGCACCGGAGACCGGCAGCGGGTCAGTGCGGAATTCAACACTGCGGGGCAGCTTGTAGTTCGCAATCCGCGCCCGGCAATGCTCTACGATCTCGGCGTCATCCAGTTCCACGCCGGGCTGGATGACAACAATTGCGTGCACCGCCTCGCCCCATCGCTTGGAGGGAATTCCGATCACAGCGACGGCGGCGACACCAGGATAAGTGGAAATGACACTCTCGACCTCTGCGGAGAACACGTTCTCTCCGCCCGTAATGATCATGTCCTTCATCCTGTCGACGATATAGAGATAGCCGTCCTCGTCGAAATAGCCGCCATCCCCGGTTCTCACCCATCCGTCCTCCAACACCGCACCGGTCAGTTCCGGCATGTTCCAGTAGCCGAGCATCGAGCCGGGGCTTCTCGCTACAATTTCCCCGACCTGCCCTGTATCCGCTTCGGACCCGTCTTCCCTGACGATCCTGGCCTCGCAGCCCGTCGCCAACTTGCCCGCCGAAGCGAGACGGTGGGCGTGCTTCCCGTCGAGAACGTGGTCTTCAGACGAAAGGAAACTGATGACTGGCGACATCTCGGTCTGACCGTAGGCCTGAACGAAACGGACATGTGACATATGTTGCAGGGCAAGCCTCAGTACACCTTCGGGCATGGGCGAGGCCCCGTAGAGAATGAATTGTACCGATCGTACCCGTTCCGCCGAGAATGAAGGATGCTGCAACAGCATGCCGATCATGGTGGGGACAAGAAGAAGGTGGGTGACCTGATACTCCTCGACGGCATTGAGAACAGCTTCCGGATCGAAGGATGGCACGTAAACATGCTGTGCTGAGGCGATACTGGCGGCAAGCCCGATACACCCATCTGCCAGGTGGAACATGGGGGCGACATGGAGCACCACCGAGGAAGAGTTGATGTCGCATGCTGCGGCAACGATCAGCCCATTGTGCCACAGGCCCTCATGAGAAAGCATCACACCCTTGGGAAAGCCGGTCGTTCCCCCAGTGTAGAACAGCCCTGCCAGGCTGTCTTCACGCCGCATGGTGTCACTCACCGGCAAGGTATTCGAGACCAGAAACTCATAGCTGAGAGCTCCGTCCGGAGCCGGGTCTTCGCCGGTATAAATTACGCAATCAAGCTCAGGGACATGCTCTGTGAGTTCGGGGAGCATGCCGGAAAACGCACTATCGACAAGGAGGATACGCGCCCCGGAGTCTTCCAGGCTGTACGCAATCTCGCTTAGCGACCAGCGCGTGTTCATGGGGACGACAACGCCACCCGCCCACCAGACAGCGAAGTAATACTCCGTATAGCGGTCACTGTTGAGCGACAGCATGGCTACCCTGTCACCTTCCCCAACTCCGAGCTGTTTCAAAGCGCCTGCAAGCCGGGAAATTCTGTCCTTCATTCCGGCCCAGGAAACCGTCCTTTCGCGAAACCGCGTTGCCGCGGCATCAGGTGCCGTCTCCGCTCCCCAATATACAATCTGGTTCAGATTCATGAGACGGCGGACACGCGATGCGGCCCCCTGCCTCGACGATCCCTGGTTTGCGGACATGTGCTCGGCCTCCTCCAGCCGCGTCACAGCCAGCACTGCCGCAGCCACACCCTGTTGGCGTAGTGGTTTTTCTTCAGGCCCCGTGTCCCGCGCAAAAACTGGCCGCCAAATCTCTTGATTGGAGACAAGTTGCGGGCTGCATCCAGCCTCTGTCCAATTCAAACGCCGCCAGGGGCATGCGGCCTGGGAATTTCGCTGACGAGATCTGTGGCAGGCTGATCTGCCCGGCGCATGCCGCACATATTCTCTGATGGAATGCCAAGGGAGCAGAGCGCATTGGACAAACCCATGACGCTCGCCTTGTGTCAGCCAGCCAAAGCAAGCGGGTATGAGTATGAAATCGGATAATCGCGGCAAGGCCTTCGTCACTGGCGTCGGCATGATCCCGTTCAAAAAGCCCGGCGCGTCGGACAGCTTTGACAGGATGGCCGCCGAGGCGTTTCGTCTTGCGCTTGAGGATGCCAGCCTTGACTATGGGGCCGTTCAACAAGCCTACGCCGGTTACGTCTATGGCGACTCTACCTGTGGCCAGATGGCACTGTATCATGTGGGCATGACCGGCATCCCGGTGCTCAACGTCAACAATAATTGTTCGACAGGGTCTTCGGCACTCTTCATGGCCCGCCAAGCGGTGGAAGCCGGAATGGCTGACTGTGTGGTTGCACTCGGATTTGAGCAGATGAAGCCGGGTGCGCTGGGATCGGTCTTTGATGACCGGCCAAGCCCCTTCGACGCATTCGACACTGCGTGTGACGACCTGGTCGGTCAGGGCGACATCCCGCTCGCGTTGCGGTATTTTGGCGGCGCCGGCAAGAGCCATATGGAAAAGTACGGCACGACACTGGAGGATTTCGCGAAAATCCGCGCCAAGGCGAGCCGGCATGCGATGAACAATCCACTCGCACTTTTCCGCAACGAGCTGACCTATGGCGACGTCTTGCAGTCACCTGTCATGTGGCCAGGTGTGATGACCCGCCTGATGGCCTGCCCGCCTACCTGTGGTGCGGCTGCAGCCATCCTCGTCTCCGAGGACTTTGCGAGACGCAACGGCCTGCGCCGGGATGTCGTGATCGCCGCCCAGTCGATGAAAACGGACTTTCCAAGTACGTTCGAGGCCCACGACATGATGCAGCTGGTCGGGTATGACATGACCGCTTCGGCCTCTCATGATGTCTATGAGCAGGCGGGTATCGGACCGGAAGATCTCGATGTCATCGAGCTGCATGACTGCTTCGCCCACAATGAGCTGATCACCTATGAGGGTCTCGGCCTCTGTCCGGAGGGCAGCGCGCAGAAGTTCATCGCCGATGGCGACAACACCTATGGCGGAAGATATGTGACCAACCCGTCGGGCGGTCTCCTGTCCAAGGGCCACCCGCTCGGTGCGACCGGCCTGGCGCAGTGCTATGAGCTGACCCACCAGCTGAGGGGCACCGCAGAGGCACGCCAGGTCGAAGGCGCGCGCCTGGCGCTGCAGCACAATCTCGGCCTCGGCGGCGCCTGTGTCGTGACACTGTATCAGGCGACATAGCGATGAATACCGCCCTTCTCGGCAGCAAGTCCGAAGCAATCAAGGTCCCGGTCGAAGCCGGACAGCTGAAATTCTTCGCCAAGGCGACTGGCGAAACCAATCCGATCTATTTCGATGAAGCCGCCGCGCGATCCGCCGGACACCCCGCCCTGCCCGCGCCGCCAACATTCTGCTTCACCCTGAATCTCGCTCGTTCGGATCCGTTTGCCTTCTACACGCAAGGGCTCGGTCTGGATCTCGGTCGCATGCTCCATGCTGCCGAGGATTTTGAATACATCGCCCCCTTCTACGCCGGCGACACGATCACCGTCTTCGAAACCCTGGTCGACATGTTCGAAAAGAAGGGGGGTGCGCTTGAATTTTACGTCTTTGAGGGCACCGCAACCAATCAGAGGGGCGAGACCGTCGTGAAGATGAAGAACGTGCTCGTGCACCGGAACGGATGACGCCATGGCCAGCATCGAAACCATGAAAGTGGGTGACGCCCTGCCCGATCTTGCCAAGCCGCCGGTCAATCGCACAACCCTGGCCCTGTTTTGCGGCGCTTCGAACGATCACAATCCAATCCATGTCGATATCGACTTCGCCAGAAAGGCCGGTATGGACGATGTGTTTGCGCATGGCATGCTGTCCATGGCGTATCTCGGACAGATGCTGACCAACTGGGTCCCGCAATCTGCCATTCGCAGCTTTGGTGTGCGGTTCGGCGCCATCACTCATCTCGGCGACGAGATCACCTGTTCAGGCAAGGTGGTCGAGACATTTGAAGACGGTGGCGAGTCCCACCTCCGCCTGGAACTTGCCGCCAAGGATCAGAAGGGGGAAATCAAGCTCGCCGGCCAAGCCGTCGTAGCCGTTCCCCGAAAGGGAGAATGACGATGGAAAATGTGCGATTTGACGACCGTGTTGTCATCGTCACAGGCGCTGGCAATGGTCTCGGCAGGAGCCATGCGATGGAATTCGCCCGCCGCGGTGCCAAAGTCGTCGTGAATGACCTTGGCGGCTCCGGCCACGGCGAGGGCCAGAATACCTCTGTCGCTCAGAAAGTCGTCGACGAGATCGCGGCTGCTGGCGGAGAGGCGGTGGCCAACACGAACTCTGTCGAAGACGGCGGAAAGATCGTCGAAACCGCATTGGATACGTTCGGACGCGTGGACGTCGTGGTCAACAATGCCGGAATTCTCAGGGACTCTGCGTTTCACAAGCTTGACGAAGCCAATTGGGATCTCGTCTACAGGGTTCACCTGAAGGGTAGCTTCGCGGTTACGCGCGCGGCCTGGGAGCATATGCGCCAGCAGGGCTATGGCCGCATCCTGATGACCTCTTCGGGCGCCGGTGTGTACGGGAATTTCGGGCAGGCCAACTATTCCACCGCAAAACTCGGCCTGCATGGCCTCGCCCAGACCCTTGCCATCGAAGGGCGCGCAAAGGGCATCCATGTAAACACCATCGCCCCAATTGCCGCCTCACGGCTCACCGAAACCGTCATGCATCCAAAAATGCTGGCTGGACTGAAGCCGGAACTCGTCACGCCCCTTGCCGTCTTGCTCTGCAGTGAAGGCTGCACAGAATCTGGCCAGTTCTTCGAAGTCGGTGGAGGCTGGGTCACGCGCCTGCGCTGGGAACAATCCCGCGGCGCACAGTTCGACCCTGCCAAGGGCTTCAGCGCAGAGGACCTGGCGAAGCGCTGGGAGGAGGTTCAGTCCTTCGAGGACGCCTATCACCCCGCCGATTTCTCACACACGCTGGACGTTGTAGGTGAGAATATCGGTGTCGATATTTCGCTGGCACCGCAATAGTCATCACAGGTTCAACTGCCATCTGACACCCCAGTGCGGAGAAAAGATCTGGACAGGTGTTCACACGGCATATCAAGCCGCCGAATCTGGCTCAATCCAAAGACCGCCGCAATGAAGCAGAAACTGGGGTTCAGAGATCCAGTTCGGCGACGAACGGTGCGATGATGGCTTCCAAACTGCCTTTGGCGCGCATTTCCGCAACGATTGCCAGGACGGCAGCCCTGGCGTCTTCGGAGCCTGTCACGGCGTAGCGATATCTCGCTTCGGCCGCTCGCCCGAACATGACCCAGTCGGTGGTTGGATAAACCTGCAAGATCGCCTCAAAATCGATGCTATCCAGAAGCGTGCGAGCGCCTGCGAAGTCGGCCCGATCAATCGCGGCAATCGCCATGTAGAATCGGGCTCGCATGACCTGGGGCGTCTCCGCGCCGAAGCTTTGCGAGTACAGTTCCTCAAGCTCGGCAAAGCGGCTTGCCGCACCTTGCCGCTCACCCAGGAGATACAGAGCCATGGCCCCGGTATCGTACATATTCAAACATGTGGGGCCGGTGGCCGGGCCATCGGCGCATCCTGTCTCCATGGCCTGTCCGGATATGTCGAGCACATGCTGGTACTCAGCCAGTTCCATGTATGAGAGCGAGGCATAATAATCGAACTGGATGGCGAAATCATTGCTGGCATCATACATTTCAGTCGCCAGAGCCCGCCCATGAGCGGCATAGGCAACCGTAGCCTCATGATCGCCCGCAAGCATGCGCGTGATCACCGCGATCAGATAGGTAAACATCCTAGTGTAGTCGGGAACATCCTCACTGTCGGCTTCCACCATATCCAGCAATGGCTGAAGGGTCGCGGCGGCTTCATCATGCCGGCCCAGGAAGCCCTGCATCTGGGCGAGGTTCAAAACAGCGCGGCTCCAGTAATCGAAATCGCTACGGTAGCCTAGCGCCGCCCGCTTCGGATCATCGGACGTCTCGTACGCCTCCACCAATTCCCTGAACAGGGGTTCGGCAGCCTCATAGTCCACCATGGCCGATAGCAGGGTTGCTTCTGTGTATCTGGCCTCGAAATAGAGTTCGAAGTCCGGATTTCCGAGCTGAGCATAGTCCTCCTTGACCTTGTCGAGAAGCTCGCGCGCCTCGGTCAGTTCTCCCACGACGATATGTCCGTATACCTCGCCATATCTGGATTGCACTGTTCGTGGACTGACCCGGCCTTCCAGTCTTTCATAGGTGTCTGCCGCCGCACGGTATCGTTCCAGAGATTCCCTGTTGAGCGCTGCGCTGCCATAGATTTTCCCGACGATGTGGGAGAGCGCTGCAAATGTCTCCGGGTCATCTCCCTCCACATCCAACAAATGGTTTTCAGCTTTTTCCAGCGCCTCCTTCCAGACCGTGTGATCGCCGGTTCCCCGCATGGCAGGGGCTGTGTAGAGCAGCGATTCAACCAGGAAGTCGCGTGCAACCTCAGCCTGGGTCGCACGGCGTTCGGCTTCCAGACGCGCGGTATTGGCCTGGGTATTGAACCAGGCGCTGGCGGCAAGGCCGGCAACAAGGGCTGCGCCTGCCGCGATGATCCAGGGCCGGCGGGTGCGCGCCTGCTCGACTTTGAGGGCAAGCTCGGCCTCGCGTGCCTCCATCTCCGAGCGCGCCTCCCGTTCCATGCGCCGGACCTCTAGGTCTTCAAAACGTTGGGCAAGCTCATCGGCCGAACTCAGGCGCTTTTCCGGAGTGCCATGCGTGGCCAGGGCGATGTCCTCCACCAGCAGGGGATCATCGATCTCGCTCTCCCAGCCCGGCGCCATTGGCCGGCTCAGGTCGCCCACGAGGATCTGGTAGATCATCACGCCAAGTGCATAAACATCGCTCCTCACGGAATAGGCGCGCGTCGCATAGACCTCGGGCGCGGTATAAATCGGCGTGCTGTTGAGAGACGCCTCACTGCCGCTGACCGTCCAGCCCAGCGGCGTGATCCCGACTTCCTCCAGGCGATCTGACAGCACCAGGTCGCCGCTTCCGAAGTCAACCAGCCGAAGGCGTTCGCGCCACGCCCCCTGATCTAGCGACACAAGGACGTTGGTCGGCTTCAGATCCTTGTGCAAGACGCCCGCATTGTGGAGCGCCCCGACAGCGCGCGCGAGCGTTATGGCAAGCTCCAGCCGCACATCCGGTTCAGGTGGCGCGTCTTCGGAGACTTTCGAATACCAATCCCTGAGATTATCGCCGCTATCCTCACTCTCGACGAAGAAGGGAGGGGACTCGAAGTTCCAGTCCAAAACGCGAACGATGGATACGCGTTCGGCATATTCGTTCGACAGGAAACGGAACAGCGTGACCTCCCGCTTCAGGCCGACAAGGCTCAGGCTGGTTGAGGCAAACTTGAAAATGCGGCGCTCACCCGTCTTGGGATTCTCGGCACGCCAGACCTCGCGGTCGGGTCGGCTCGACAGTAATTCCCTCAGCACGAAGCGAGGGCGCATGGGGACGCCGTCGCCTGGCGCAAGCGACAGCTCACTCGCCAGTTTCCGCCCCGACGCGATACGCTCCACCGGGCCGACAAAGCGATAGCCGATGCGCGGCAGGGTCTCGATCCGCTCGCCATCCGGACCAAGCGCCTTGCGGAGCTTGGCCACCGCATTCGCCAACACGTTCTCTACGGTGGTCTGGCCGACCCAAACCGTGTCCAGGAGTTCCTCCTTGGTCATCGCCTCGCCCGAGTGGGCCAGAAGTACTGACAGGAGTTCCAGCGGACGGCGTTCCAGATCGACCGGCTCGGACCGGATCGTCAGGGACATCGCACCTTCATCAAAGATGACGTCACCAAAGACGTATCGATAGACCGCCTTGCCCTGCGAACCTTGTGCTGACACTTGAGTCTCCCCCGAGCAATTCCTGCGCCCCAACACCCTGACGGATTTAGGGATTTCCGACGTTACCGTTTCGTTATGGCTCCGTGAAGACCCCGCGGCCCTGTCGCGCCTAGCTTCTCTCCAAGCCTGAACAGACAAAGGAACAGCCGGATGAGACAGCCCAGATTTGCACGACGGTTCTCGATCATGATCTCCGCACTCGGCCTGGCAGCGTGCGGCGGCTTGAACGAGGAAGCGAAAACCATCGCCGATGCCTGTGTCGCCAGCGCATTTGAGGACAAGCCCACCTGCAACTGCATCGGGAAGGCACTGGCCGAGGATCTGTCCTCCGACGAAGTGCAGATGGTCGCCAATCTCATGGATAATCCCAGCATTGACACAGCTCTCGACGCCATTGGCTCGGGCAGCGATGCCGATCTGCGCCGCATGAACCGCCTCCAGAACGCGACCGAGCGTGCGCTGGACGCGTGCAGCTGATCAGAAGGAGGCGAACAGTATGCCGACACTCAACCTGAAATATGGCGCTGCCGCACTGGCACTACTCCCTCTGGCCGCTTGCGGTGGCGGAGACCCCGAGCAAAACGCCGCAAACGCCATTGACCGCGTGGCGGCGGACCTGGAGAAAGCCCGCGCGTCCTATGATCCGTCTGATCGGCTGGACGCCTATGAGGACATCTTGTCGGAGATCGAGACGATCTCCGAAAGGTATGGGGACACCTCATTGGGTGCACGGCTCGCAGAGGGACGCAATACCGGCGGCATATCGCCGTCCGGTGTGAAGCAGGCGCGAGACCGACTGGCACCGCGGGCTGCCTGCTATGAGGCACCAAGCGTAGATTGCCTTTCGCTGTTCACAAGCGAGACCTATGACAGGGGACGTTCCGAGAATAATGACCCGGCACTGCAGGCTCGCAGCGCAATCTGCAGTCCCGGAGGAATCGATGCCGCGCGCACCGCGCTGGAACCTCTGAAAATCAACGCCGGGCGGTATCGTGACGAATGGGTTCAGGTCGCCTTCGCCGCCCATGCCTGCGACAAGGATGAGGTTGTTTCCCCAGCCATACAGGAGGCCACGGCAGCCGAGACGGCGGGCATCTCCGAACGCGCCCGATTCCAGTTCAGCATTCTGAACACCCCGGACCTTTCAGCGGCCTGGCCGACTATCGCCAACTCCCTGGACGCCAGCCTGGACGAGCTACCCGACGCGCAGTCCAAGGCGAATGCGGCACTACAGCTTGCAAAATACTACGCAGCCACTGGCCAAACCAGCAAGGCAATCGACCACGCAACCTTCGTGACCGAAGACCTCGGCTTCGACATCTCAGTCTCCGACCGTATCGATATACTGACCAATCTGATGGTATTCGGCGCACTGGATGATGCGCTCCCCCTGGCCGGGAATGCCAACAACGCGATCATCGCCAAGCACAGGGCCCTCACGCTCGCAGCCGAAAAGCTCGCAGGCTTCAATGAAGCTGGTGAGATCGATCCGTCTGTCGACACGGCGGACTATACCAAACTGTTCATGGGACATGAGGGCGATGCCGACCTGCTGACGACCCTCCCTCCCGATGCGGAAAAAGCAACGCTTCTGGCGCGTACCGAAACCATGGAGGCCGCGCTGGACGCCATGCTCTCTGTCAATGGCTGGCAGAGATATATCGGGTCGACTGCCCATGCGCCCTATTCTGCCCTGGCTTTCGCCTATGAGCGGCTCGGCGAGACCGAGCGCGCCGATGCTGCCTTGGCAAAGGCGCGCAGTGCGAACATGGCCGATCCGCGCATGGAGTACCTGATCGCGCTGCGCCGGGCCGATTATGACCGCGCTTTCTCGCTACTGACCGACGCCAATGGTCGGCACCGCTTTGGACCGGCGATTATCGCTCGCGTGGCAGCGGCCGGCGACGCAACGCAGGCGCTCGGCTATGCGAACCGGATCGGCGGCGCGCTGGGCCCAAATCTGCAGATCATTGTTCGCTCCCTCCTGGCAAACGGCTATCGGGAACGCGCGATACAGGTGCTGGCTTCAGTACCCGCCTCAGACCCCTATGCCCAAGGCCTCGCCTGGGAGCTCGCCGAGGCTGAAGCCGATGCAGGCGAGATCGAGCGCTTTCGACAGCTCGTCGACCAGTACCAGCTCGAGCAGGGCCCCCGGCGCAACCCGCTTAGGGTGAAACTGGGCGAGGTACGGGCCTTTGCTGCAGCGGGCAAGGACAGCGACGCCAGATCCGCGCTTCGCGAGGCCTTCGAGATCGGACAGGCGCTTGACGGCGTGGAGCGGCATGACGACTGGGGCAACCGGATGATCGACTATGCCGCCGAAGAGGCACCACAGACCGCTTTCGAGCTTGGCTATTCCGAACTGGGATTTGAGCTGTTTGAGCAGGCTAGCTGGGTCACTCACGATCCCCTGGTCAAGGCGCTCGATCATGCTGAACGACCGAAAGACCTCACCAGGATCCTGATGGCGGGCCATGACCGGCTTGATGGGGAGCATGAGAGCTATCTCGTCAATTTCACTGTGACCCATCTCAAGGCGCGCGGCGAAGGATGACCGGGAGAGAAAGCGGCGCGTGCTGGCTGGCACCGCGTAAAGGCACACTCACCCCATTCCGTATTCGGCCGAACTGGAGAACCAGATGAAAAACTATGTTGTGGACGGCACGATTGAAGTTCTGGGCGACTATGTCGCGACAGGCCGCAAGAACAAGTCCGTTGAAATGAAGAAATACGCGTACATTCAGTTCAGCGAACGTAACGGTGACGAGATACTCGTGAAGAATGTGGAAGTCCCCGTCGATGTCGACCGCATCCTTGAGCCTGGAGCATCGGGAAAGTTCCTTGTCTCGAAATCCCTATTTCCACCGTCGAGGTCGCTGCTGGCCGCGAAGGTGGGTCATCGCGAAGCGGTCAATGACTATGTGCTGGGCGGCGTGGGGAGCTATGTGGGTGCCTACTTGCAGTTTCTCGTCCTGCTCATTCCGTGTCTCTTCCTGAGCTTCATCATGATCGGAATTCCGCTGGCCCTGGCGGTCATCTGGATGATGATCCGCTATCCTGCCTGGATGGCCAATCTGCGCAAAGTCGCGCGGGATGCCGGCTTCCACCTGAAACGCGCGAAGTCCATCTAGGCAGCCGTCAGCTGCACCTGCACTCCGGACGTGCCAAGCCAAGACCCACTGCTATCGGACTGCCCCCAGCCAGTGGCAGCAGAGCCTCGCGGCCAGGCCGATTTACCAATAAATATTGCTGGAAATGAGTTCGCGTTAGACTGACCCCGTCGGTCTGACGAGTTCAATGATATTAGAGAGCCCGCGTTGCTCAACGACACATAGCTGAAGGTTGGATACGAGGAACTCCCGGGGTGATGCACATAATCTTGCGGCAGTGCTGCAATATCCGTGACATGCCCCGCATCATTCGACGCGAGTACGAACAATGATGGGTTGAGACGGCCCACGGGCGTATCCAGCAAGGAACAGCCAGGGGAAAGCCGCAAGTAACGCCGGCAAGTATTGCAAATAATTTTCATTTGCGCTTGACGCCCGGCCCCCACCCAACTACGCGAATGCGACTTATTCGCAATACATCGTAGAGGGGCTCCTTATGAAATACGCAATTGTGCAGCGACTGGCTGCAGGAACGGCTGTAGCCACCATGGCTTGCGCAGGGATTCCGGCTTTCGCGCAAGCAGCGAACGAAACCGAAGAAGCCGACACGGCGGAGACTAACGAACAGATGCGCCTTGACGACATTGTCGTCACCGCAGCGGGCTTCGAGCAGAAAATCACCGATGCTCCGGCCAGTATCAGCGTTGTCGGCATCGAGGAGCTGCAGGAGCGTCCCTACATCACACTGATCGACGCTGTGCGTGACCTAGAAGGCGTGGATGTCGGCGAGACCTCCGACAAGACCGGCCAGCGCACGATCAGTATTCGCGGCATGGGGTCGGACTACACGCTCGTTCTCATAGACGGAAAACGCCAGAACAATCACGGCGACATCTATCCGAACAATTTCGGGGGCAACCAGTTCAACCACATCCCGCCGCTCGACACGATCCAGCGGATCGAGGTCATTCGCGGTCCGGCCTCCACGCTCTATGGCGCCGATGCCCTGGGCGGGGTGATCAACATCATCACCAGAAAGGTTCAGGATGACTGGTCCGGTTCGGTCACGGTCGGGCGCACCTTCCAGGAGAATGACAATTTTGGCGACGACATCACCTTCGACGCGGCTGTTTCCGGGCCGCTCATCCCCGGCAAGCTTGGCCTCAATCTGCGTGGGTCGGTCTATGAGCGCCTTGCCTCCAACCCGGACTTCGCCCCTGTCACCGACCCGTCCGGTGTGGTGCATGTGCGCAGTCTCGGCTTTGGCGGCGGCGGCCGCACGGTCGACAACACCAACAAGGCTGCCGGCTTCTCGCTGAGCTGGACGCCGACGAACACGCAGAGCCTCGTATTTGACTACGACTTCTCAACCCAGAACTATGACAACACGCCGACCTATGACCCGGAAACCGGCAGCATCAGCTTCCCGCTCGGCACGCTCGACAGTATCGACACGATCTGGCGGACGAGCGGCGGTATCGTCTCTCCTCGCGTCGGCTATGCGCAGGAGCAGAAGTTCGAGCGCCAGAACTGGGCCCTGACGCATGAGGGCGACTGGGGCTTCGCCAACAGTTTCATTTCCCTCGCCCATGTCGAAACGAGCAATGACGGGCGCACCCTGCCCTTCTCCGTGGCAGAGCGCGTCCTCCTGAGCGAGATGTACAATGGCACCGGCGAGTATGCCGGCCTCAGCGAGGAAGAGCGCCGCGCCATTGCCGAGGAGACTTTCTTGCCCCGTCCTGACCGGCCTCTGGAGAGCCGTCAGTATACGCTCGACGCCCGGCTCGACATTCCGGTGTCCGGTGTCGCCGGCGACCATCGTTTCATCATCGGCGGACAGGTCATCGACGGCGAGCTCGAGGATGGCGTCTTCGGCCTGGAAGATACCGCCGAAGGCTTGCAGGCGGTGCAGGAACAGAAGATGTGGTCGGTCTTCGCGGAGGATAACTGGTCTCCGATCGAGGCGCTGACGATCACCGGCGGCATCCGTTATGATGATCACGACGTGTTCGGCGGTCAGGCCAGCCCGCGCCTGTATGCCGTCTACACCATCACCCCGGCCTGGACGGTGAAGGGCGGCGTCAGCACGGGCTACAAGACGCCGAAGACAACCGATCTATATGACGGGATTACCGGCTTTGGCGGCCAGGGAACGCTGCCATGGACTGGCAATCCGGAACTGGAGCCGGAAACCAGCGTGAACAGCGAGATCGCCGTCTACTGGAACGCCCAGACGGCCGGTCACAACTTCAATCTGACCTTCTTCCAGAACCAGTTCGAGGACAAGATTTCCTCTACTACCGTCACGGCGACCTGCGATGAGACCGGCGGCGTGCGTCCGTGCGCCAATCTTGGCTCCTATGCCGAGGTCCTGGGCATCGGCAGCCTGCGCCAGCCGATCAATATCGATGAGGCCCGCATCCAGGGAGCGGAAGTCGCCGGCCGCTACGAGATCCTGGACAATCTCTCGATCCGGGCGAATTACACCTATACCGACAGCGAGCAGGAAAGCGGTCCGTCCGAAGGCCAGCCGCTGACAAACACCGCCAAGCATATGGCGAATGTGTCCCTGGACTGGACCGTCACGCAGAAACTGAGCTCCCAGCTGGGCTTCGAAACCCGTTCGGAGCGCTATCGCGGCCTCGACGCCACGACCGGCGAACACCTCTATTATGAGGATTACAATGTCTTCAATCTCGGCGTTCAGTACGAGGCCAATGACTGGGTCACGATCAGCGCACGGGTCAACAATCTGCTGGACGAGGATTTCACCAGCTATCAGACCACCTTTGTCGACCTTGGCGATGGCACCTATGAGCCGAACTTCCAGGACGACTACAACAACAAGGACAAGGCCCGCAGCTTCTGGGTCAGCCTGAACGCGCGCTTCTAGGTTCCGAAGGAAGAGCAACGCACAGCCCTTGTTGCACTTCAGACGGCGACAAGGGCTGATTGCTGAGTACCTGCGTCATCCCGGAACCGGGACAATGACTATCTCGCAGCGGAATAACCCGCCATATCCGAGCTATTGAAGCCATCGAATAACTGAACATCGAACCCCGCGTATTACGGGTTATAATCAGGAAGATTTTCAACAGCCCACGAATTGTTCGTGCAGTGAAACACTCACTGGGCTTATTCTGTCGAACCGGGACGGTCTTCCGGACCTTGCCGGGAGCACATCGGAGAATATCCATGAGTGCCATCGACCGAAGGACGCTTCTCATTGGGCTCGGGCTTCTCCCCGGCTGCTGGCTCTTAAGCCTCCCTGAGCAAGCCGCTTTTCCGCTGTTTGAAGGCGTCGCCAGGGATCATCCGCGCTTCGATCAGGGGCTCGCCTCACCGATATAGCCGAGATTGGTTGCCAGCCGCACAGCCTGGGACCGGCCGGAAACACCGAGCTTGCGGAAGGCATTGGTCAGGTGAAACCGCACGGTCGGCTGCGAAACGCCAATAATGGTCGCAATTTCCGCATCGGTTTTGCCCGCCGCAGCCCATTTCAGGCAGACAATTTCCCGCCGGGTGAGATCCACCAGATTGGCGGCCTGAGCTCCGGCGCGTGCGTCGCGATAGGTCGAGAGGAATTTCAGGGCCAGAGTGTGGAGTTCTGCGGCCTGGCGCTCAAAGACCTCCCCGACCTTCGTATTCGGGTCATCGGATGCCCACACCACGGCCCCCACAACACCGCGTGGAGAATAGCACGGGCAGATAATGGCCGAGGCAACACCATACGTGTCGAATTCAGCTTCGTGATTGATGGCATCGAGTGCATAGTTGCGACGCCAGCTCCTGAAGGCTCCATCTGAAAAGAAGAAGGGCTCGCTGCAGTGACGCACGGCAAGGATAAACCCCGAGCGCAAGGCGAAGGCCGGATCCTTCCAGTATTCCAGTTTCGGGTCGATCCACCTGAACTTTGTTTCGGCAAGAATCCTGCCGTCCTTGTCCCGCAGGGGATGTGGGTCACCAATGTCAGAAGCAGCAGCAATATACGGAAGATTGATGTCCTCCCCGGCGGCAACGACAGCATCGGCGAGTACTTGAAATTCTGACCAGAGAGTATCCTGTTCCGGGGGCGCCATTGGCGAAATTTGTCTCCCTATCGGTTTCAACAGCTTGCTGACGGCGCGCTGGCACTTAGTCTTCCCAGCTTGGCAATCAGCAGGCGAACCTTATGAATCTGGACTATAGTGAGCAGGATATCGCCTTCCGCGAAGAGGTGCGAGCCTTCCTCGACGCCAATCTGACACCTGAACTGTGCGAGGCGGGCCGCAAGGCGACCAGCGTGTTTGTCGAGCCGGAGTTCACACTCGCCTGGCAAAGGAAGTTGTATGCGCGCGGCTGGGTCGCCCCACACTGGCCGGCCGAATATGGCGGAACGGGCTGGAGCGAGAGCCAGCGATACATCTTCGCCAGCGAGTGCGCGCGCGCCGGTGCGCCACCGCTTGCCCCGATGGGGCTCGGCATGGTCGGCCCGTGCATCATCGGCTATGGCACACCGGAGCAGAAAGCCCACTACCTGCCACGTCTGCTCGCTGGAGAAGACTACTGGTGCCAGGGCTATTCCGAGCCGGGATCGGGCTCGGACCTCGCCTCGCTCTCTCTCAAGGCAGAGCGCGATGGTGACCACTATGTCCTTAACGGCTCCAAGATCTGGACGACCCATGCCCATCATGCCAACCGCATGTTTTGCCTTGTCCGCACACGTTCGGACGGCAAGCCGCAGCAGGGCATCACCTTCCTCCTGCTGGATATGAGCACGCCCGGCATCACGGTCGATCCGATCATCTCGATTTCCGGAGACCACGAGTTGAACCAAGTCTTCTTCGTGGATGTCCGCGTACCAGTATCAGGCCGCCTGGGCGAGGAAAACGATGGCTGGACGGTGGCGAAATACCTTCTGGAATTCGAGCGCGGCGGCGGGTCTTCGGCCGGTCTTGTTGCTCATCTGGAGCACGTGCGGGCGAACATTGAGGCTGATCCCGCCAGCCCGGCGAGCCTGAGGATGCGCGCGGCAGATGTCGCGATCCGGCTGGAGGCGGTCTCGGCGACCGAAAAGCGGGTAATGGCGAGCCTCGCCAGCGGACAGCCGCCCGGTCCGGCCGCCTCGCAGCTGAAGATCCAGCGCACCGAGCTGATGCAGGCCGTGGATGAAATCGCAATCGAGGCAGCCGGCCCGTTTGCCTCGCTCTGCCAGCTGACGGCCTGTGCGCCGGGATCCAACGCACCGGTGCTCGGCCCGCCGGAGTTGGTCACGGCCATGCCGCGCTATCTCAACAATCGCGCCGGCTCGATCTATGGCGGTTCGAACGAGGTTCAGCGCAACATCATTGCAAAGGCCGTTTTAGGCCTCTGACACGCCTCCCCCTATCGGGGTTGATAGCTTGTTGGCCTCTGACCCGTTCAACATACTTGGCCCGTTCATCCGCACACAAAAACATAGCGGATATTACGGGAGGAACCAGGAATGACGGTGTCAAAATCCGTGCGAATTGCGAGTCTGCTCAGCGTCTCGATCTCGGCGCTGAGCGTGAGCCTGCCGGCCATGGCGCAGGAGCAGACAGAGGACGAAGCCAACCAGTCGCGCCGCCTTCAGTCCATCGTGGTCACGGCCCAGCGCCGCGAAGAGTCGGTGGAAGACGTGCCGATGTCGATCCAGGCGTTCGGCAGCGAGACGCTCGAAACGCTGCGTGTGACCAGCGTCGATGACCTGCAGTCGGTCGTGCCGAGCTTTTCGGTCTCGCAGAGCTATCAGGGCGTGCCGACCTATACGCTGCGCGGGATCGGCTTCAACACCATCAACCTGTCAGCGACCTCCACGGTGGGGACCTATGTCGACGAGGTTGCCTACCCCTACCCGTTCATGAATTCCGGCCCGGTCTTCGATATTGAACGTATCGAGGTGCTGAAAGGGCCGCAGGGCACCCTGTTCGGCCGCAACACCACCGCCGGCCTGATCAACGTCGTCACCAACAAGCCGGTCGACGAGTTCCAGGCCCGCGCCTCGGCGGATATCGGCAACTATCAGACCTTCAATTACGAAGGCATGGTCAATCTGCCCTTCTCCGAACGCGTGCAGGGCCGGCTCGCCTTCCGCCAGGAACTCAGCCATGACGGCTGGCAGGAGTCCATTTCACGCGGGGAGGAGCGCGGCGCTGTCGACAAGTTCGGCATCCGTGCCGCGCTGGCCTTCCAGCCGACCGACGCGCTGGAAATCGACCTGTCCTACAATGGCTGGACTAACAAGTCCGACACGATCGGCGGCCAGGCGGTCGGCCTGACACCCAATACCGATCCGACCTTCACCGTGCCGGGCACAAACGGGCCGAGCACGACATCCGGGTTCAACCAGCCGGGCCTGATCGACTTCATCAACGGGAACTTCCCGACCAGCGCCGAGCAGGCCGACTGGTCGCCGCACGCCGCCAGGGCAGCCGATATCGGTTCCGGGGCCGGCATTGACGGCCCGCTGGAAGAAGATTCCAGCTTCAACGCCCTGCGGTTGGGCGTGAGCTATGAATTCGACAACGAGATGCGGCTGGTCTCGCTGACCGGTTATAATGACCTCCAGCGCGAGGCCGTGCTCGACTGGTCAGGTGTGCCGTTCCAGATCCTGATCCAGGATATCGACGGCGAAATCACCTCCTTCAGCCAGGAATTGCGGCTCGAAGGCAGCACAGACCGCGTCGACTGGCTGGTCGGCGGCTATTACGGCAAGGACGAGATTGTCGATTCCAACCGCACGCTGCTGCGCGACAATGCCAATTCTAACTTCGTGTCCACCGCCTCCGCGCTGCTGGTGATCGATCCGACCTTGCTTGGCTTTCCGCCGGAAATTGCCGGGCTGGTGTCCTTCGTGAATGTCGATCCGGAAACGGGAATGCCCTATTCCATCGCCGAGCTTCAAAACTCCTTCCAGACCTATTACGACACGGGCGATTTCGAGACCACGACCTGGAGCCTGTTCGCCAATGCCGACTGGCAACTCACGCCGGAACTCTCAGTGACCACGGGCCTCCGCTATACCGAGGACAGTCAGGACTATGTCGGCTGCTCGGGCGATGTGGACGGCTCCATGCAGCCCAATGTCAACGTCTTCAACCGGGTCTTCTTCTCCGGGTTCTACGGCCTTGCCGTGCCGCCCCCCGCGCTGCTGGAAGACCAGTGCAACACCTATAGCGAGGTCGACAACGCCTTCGGCCCGGTGACCTCCGATCTTACCGAGGACAATATCTCCTGGCGCGTGGTCGGCAACTACACGCCGAGCGACAATCTGCTCTTCTTCGCCTCGGTCTCGCGCGGCTACAAGGCGGCGTCCACGCCGGTAAACGCAGCCTCCAAGGCCGAACAGAACGCCCCGGCGACACAGGAAGAACTGACCGCCTACGAGCTTGGCATGAAGGCCGGCCTGCTCGACGGCCAGATGCAGGCCAATGCCTCGGTCTTCTTCTATGACTACAAGGACAAGCAGGTTTCCTCCTACTTCCCCGACCCGATCTACCGGGCGCTCTCGCGCCTGCAGAACGCGCCGGAGGGCGAGGCCTATGGCCTGGACGCGGAGGTCACCTGGCTGCTGACCCCGGAGCTTACCGCGATTGGCGGGCTAACCCTGCTGCACACCGAATACACCGATTTCCCGACCTCGGATTCCTTCGGCCTGCCGACCAACCGGGCAGGCGATCCGTTCCTCTACAGCCCGGAGACCACCGCCAGCCTGTCGCTCATCTATGACCGCCCGGTCTCCTCCAGCCTGGGCGTGCGCGGCGCGCTTTCCGGACGCTGGCAGAGCGAGTCGACGGCAGGTTCTCCCGACGACCCGCTCTACGACATCGACTCCTATGGCCTGCTCAACGGCTCGATTGGTCTCTATAGCCTGGACGACCGCTGGGAATTCGGCATCTGGGGCAAGAACCTGACCGATGAATACTACTGGCAGCAGGTGGTCTCGAACGCGAACGTGGTGATGCGGTTCGCCGGCCGCCCGCGCACCTTCGGGGCTTCGCTGACCTACACCTACTGAGCCGCAACTCCTCCCGCGGCCCGCCCCCACCCGCCCCCCCCCCCGCTGGCGCGCTTTTTTTGGTGGGCCCCCCGGCGGGGGGGGGGGGGATCGCGGCGTGAACTAGGC
>OBIC01000058.1_pt1 | contig 59137 bp, 61 predicted proteins | sample 1519831 | NCBI WGS metagenome assembly OBIC01 (sample SAMN03019805, study PRJEB22545) | beach sand metagenome | biome: beach; feature: sea beach; material: beach sand | place: USA: Municipal Pensacola Beach, FL | collected 2010-10-20 | depth 40-45 cm m
TGGTGAATTGCGCGGCCATTGGCTCCGTCTTTGGTGATGCCTTTTTCTTCGTATTCACGACCAATCATGTAGCCCGTTGTGTTTTGTAAAAAAACAAGCGGTGTGCCGTTTTGGTTACACAAGGAAATGAAGTGCGCGGCTTTCAGCGAACTGTCATTAAACAGGACACCGTTGTTGCCCAGAATGCCAACTTTGTACCCCCAAATGTGGGCATAACCACATACCAGTGTTTTGCCATAAGCCGGTTGATATTCGTGAAAGCGGCTACCATCTACAATCCGGGCAATCACTTCGCGCATATCAAATTGGACTTTGATATCACTCGGCAGGATGCCAAAAAGCTCCTCCGGGTCATAATAAGGCGCTTCGGTAGCCTGCGGGTGATACGCCTTGGTAGGCTGGCGGAACTGTCCGACAATTTCCCGAGCCATGGCGATGCCTTGTTCTTCTGAGTCAACCGGGTAGTCCACCGTGCCTGAAATGCTGGTGTGCATATCTGCGCCACCGAGAGCTTCGACGGTGACTTCCTCGCCCGTGGCTGCTTTCACCAAGGGAGGGCCACCGAGGAACACAGCGCCCATACCACGGACAATAATGGCGTAGTCACACAAACCTGGGATATAGGCCCCACCGGCCGTGCAGTTGCCACACACAATGGCCACCTGGGGAATATTCATTTTGCTGAGGATGCACTGATTGCGAAAAACCCGCCCCCCTTTCACAAAGACTCCGGCCATATCTTCGAGATACCCACCCGCGCTATCACAAATGTGGATCACAGGCAGCCGGTTTTCGATCGCGATGTCCAGGGCACGAATGATCTTTTGCGTGGACCGTGGATACCAGGCTCCCCCTTTCATGCTGTTGTCATCGGCATGGATAACCACTTCCCGCCCGGAGACAATACCAATACCCGAAATCACATTGGCTCCGGGAATTTCGCCGTCATAATCTTCGCAAGCGGCCAGGCTGGAGAACTCCAGAAAAGGCGTCCCTGGGTCAAGCAACATTTCAACGCGTTGCCGGCCTGTCATTTTCCCCTGACGAGCCAGGCGAGCTAACTCCCGCTCCGGGCGCACATAACGAGCACGTTCCTGCCGCTCACGAAATGCGGTAAAGACCTTCTCATTGTGCGCTTTGTTGGCGAGGTATGACTCCGATTGCGTTCGAATCGCCGAGCGGATACGTTGCATGACTCACTCCTCTTCAGCTTGCAGGGAAACCAGCAACGCTTTTTGATCAAAAGTATCCCCGGCAGAAAAGTTGACCTGCTCAACAATACCCTCTCGGGGAGCCGCCACCGTTGTTTCCAGCTTCATACTCTCAATCACCATCAGCACGTCACCCTCAGACACCTGTTGCCCAGGTTCACAATTGACTGAAATGACAGTGCCGGGCATGGGCGCTAACAGGCTGGAGCCTGAGCCATCCGCCCCATCGCCACCCATGATTTTCTCAAAAGGGTCAATGCGCTGTATGGTGACGGCCTTACCTTCCATGTGTATGTAGGTGTTTTCATCATCCACGGCGACAAACGCCCGCTGTTTGCGGCCGTCAACATAAATGAAGTATTCCCCTGACCCAATTTCTTCAGCCTGTATAGCCAGCTGCCGATCGCCAACATCCAGGTGATACTCTCCCAGAGCTTTATTGAGCAGAACGTCATAACTTTCACTGCCAATCACAAATTCTCTTTTCATGCTAATTTCTCCAGTGACCCATGGCAGCATACAATTCGGGGATTTCCGCAACAGCGTTGCAAAGCTGCTCGTCTGTTAAGGCGGCGGCTGACAGTAGAAAGTCCAACGTGTCCTGACTCAGGTTCTGTTTCAATACATCCGCCTGTTCCGCTAAGAAGCCTGTATGAACGTCTCCTGAGATAAAATCACTGTGGGACAAAATTTTGTCCAGGTAGGCGGTATTCGTTGTCACTCCCAGTAAGACGTAATCCCGCAGCGCCTGCTGGGTTCGCGTAATACACTGCTGCCTGTCACGTGCGTATACGATCAGTTTGGATAGCATGGGATCAAATGCCGTGGTGACGTCTTGCCCTTCGATAACCCCACTATCGACTCGGATACCAGGGCCAACTGGCTCACGCACTTTTAGCAGTTTTCCTATGGCCGGCGCAAAGTCCGCATCGGCATCTTCGGCACAAATCCGGCATTCAATCGAGTGGCCTGTCTGAGTGATGTCTGCCTGGGTGTAATTGAGGGCTTCGCCGGCTGCGACCCGCAGCTGCTCGTACACCAAATCATAGCCCGTCACCATTTCGGTAACCGGGTGTTCCACCTGTAATCGAGTGTTCATTTCCAGAAAGTAAAATTCCCCTGTCGGTGCGTAGATGAACTCTACGGTACCCGCCCCCTGGTAACCCACAGCCTCGGCAATGCCCACCGCAGCGGTACAAATTTCCTGGCGCTGTTCCGGGCTCAGCGCCGGCGACGGGGTTTCTTCGATAATTTTTTGGAAACGTCGTTGAATGGAGCATTCCCGTTCCCAAAAGTGCACGTAGTTGCCGTGCTGGTCACCAAAAACCTGGACTTCAATATGCCGGGGGTTTTCAATGAACCGTTCAGCAAATAACCGGCCATCCGCGAAGTAACGCTCACCCTCCCGGCGACCTCTTTCAACTTCCTCAGCCAGGTTGGCGCCATCATAAACAACGCGCATACCTTTCCCCCCACCTCCAGCAGCGGGTTTAATCAAAACAGGGAAACCCACTTTGGCCACACGCTCAACGAATGTGGCAGGATCATCTTCTTCGATGGCTGAGGGAGCAACCGGGAACCCCCGTGCTTCAACAAACTTTCGTGCCGAGACTTTATCTCCCATAAGCTCAATAACATCAGCGGTTGGGCCAATAAAGATCACGTCGGCCTCGGCCAAGGCTTTTGCAAAGGGCGCATTTTCAGCCAAAAAACCATACCCGGGATGAACAGCATTGGCGCCTGTTGTTCGACAGGCTGCGAGAATATTTTCGATATCGAGATAGGCTGCGACGGGTGTTTCACCTTCGATCAGATAAGTTTCTTCAGCTTCTCTAACAGCCGGCGCCCCACGATCTACTCTGTGGTACATCACAACGCCGGGGATGCCTGCTGCTTTCAGTGTTCGCAGAATACGTAAGGCAATTTCGCCCCGATTGGCAATCAGTACTTTCTTTATTTTTTGCATAAACGATCCAAGATAATTCTAGAAAATCACAATCACTGACATAAACGGTAAAAACACCACGCCGTATTTTGGCGAGGTGTTTTCACATGACACAAGGAAAGAATAAAGGCTAACGCACAGGAATGACTTTAGGGTCTGTGACCATTTTGAAGACTTTTTCTTCCGGCTGGGACTGAACCGCCAGCACACCACTGATCGAGAACCGATTACCCTCTCCAAACGTGACACCCGACATCAGTCCGCCTACTTGAAAGTTATCCAAACTTTCCAGTTTTTCAACCACACAGCTCCGGGTCAATGTCTCTCCGCACTGCTGGATGGCCTCTTCCATGACAAGTGAACCCACGTAGGAAGCCAATGAGTAACGGTTGAGCCCTTTGTATTCCTTTTCATCAAGGTATTTCTGCGCGTTATCCATGAACCGCTTAACGCCGGGGATATCGGTCTGTGTGAGCGGCGGGACATAGTCAATGGCGTAATACCCATTGTCTGCGCCAGTCATTAAGGCTTGCACAGGCGGCAGGTGTGCCGCATGCATGCCAATCATGGTGACATCCCAACCAATCTTTTTAGCTTCCTTCATAAAGATGGCGTGCTCTGCAACCACACCACCGGAAATCAACACATCCGCGCCGGTTGCCTTGGCCTTCAAGATTTCTGCGGAGAAATCTTTTTGGCCACGCTTGTATTTAAATTGACCAACATCTTTGACGCCATAGCGCTCAACACCATTGAGGTAACCACAACGCGTATCTTTCCCGTAGTCATCATCCTGATAGATTAAGACGTATTTGCTGTCTTTTTTACCTAAATGATTGACTGCAAACTCAATGGCATACTCCATCTCCATACAGTAAGTTGCGCCAATATTGAAAACGGTCGGATGAGGTGGATCAAAATGAGCACTGTTAACAGCTAATGTATTGACTACTGGTACTTTTTCTTTGTCCAGCAACGGCATAACTGCCAGAAGGTGTGAACTACCGGAAGTCCCCAGAAAAGCAAAAACATTATCTTTGCTGATCAACTTTTTAGCCATTTGCCGGGTACGAGCTGGCACATAGCCATCATCCTCAGCGATCAGTTTAAGCTTGCGCCCATTGATCCCGCCCCGCTCATTTACCTCCGCTATCCAGACCTGAAGAGCCAACCAATGCGCCCGCCCTAGGAGGCTGGGTGATCCGCTCAATGGGTTAATCGAGCCAATCACAATAGTGTCATTTGTTACACCAACTTCCGCTTGTGCTGGTGTCACACCCAGGACTCCTCCCAGGCATAAAGCACCCAGGAGCCACTTTTTTGTCTGCTTTTTCAACATGGTCATTTCCTCTTACGCAACGCTATTTTGAGCCTGACGGTGAAGACAATTACTCTGTCAGGACAATCGGGTCACTAATACGTTTAAAGTCTTTTCCAAGGCCGTTAGACTGGATCACCATGATGCCACTCACTGAAAAACGATTACCTTTGCCATAGGTGATAGGCGACATTACACCACCAACATCAAAACCATTCATATTTTCCAGATTCTGAATAACACAGGCACGCGTCAACTCTTTGCCACACTCTCTCATGGCATGCTCCATCATCAGCGCCGCTGCATAAGAGGACAGTGCATAGCGGTTAAGCCCTTTGAGCTCTTTTTCAGTAAGATATTTTTCTGAAAGCTCCATGAATTTCTTGACACCGGGGATGTCGGTTGCGCTTAAAGGTGGCACATAGTCTGCCGTGTAATAACCATTATCTGCTTCACCTGACAAGGCTTGTACCGCTGAAAGGTGCGCGCCATGCATGCCGATCAGCGTCATGTCCCAGCCAATTTTACGGGCTTCTTTCAGGAAAATAGCGTGCTCAGCGACAATACCTCCAGAAATAAGCACATTCGCACCGGTTGCCTTGGCTTTCAAAATTTCGGCAGAGAAGTCTTTTTGTCCACGCTTGAACTTGAATTGCCCAACATCGGCCAAGCCATTATTTTTGATGCCATTGTCATATCCGCATTTCATATCTTTACCGAACTCATCATCCTGATAGATAAGAACAAATTTGGCATCTTGCTTGCCAAGATTCTTGGCCGCATATGTCATGGCGATTTCGATTTCCTGGCAGTAAGTTGCACCGGCCACAAAGACAGAGTCACGGGGTGGATTGAAGTGCGCTGAATTCACAGCCATAGTATTGATCGCCGGCACTTTATGCTTATCAATCACCGACATGGCTGCCAGTAAGTGAGAACTGCCGGATGTTCCGACGAGGGCGAATACCTTGTCATTTTCAATCAACTTCTTGGCCATCTGACGGGTTCGTGCGGGCACATAACCATCATCTGCTGTAATGAGCTTCAACATACGCCCATTGATGCCACCGTTCGCATTAACATCTTCTTGCCAGACTTTAAGTGCACTGGTCGCCGCTTTGCCCATTAAACTGGGCGGGCCACTAACCGCCATTAGTGAGCCCATCAAAATCGTGTCATCGGTCACGCCCGGCTCCGATAACGCCGGCTGCGCAAACAGCAACCCGCCACAACAAACCGCAGCAATCGCCAAAGCTTTTTTAGCACTTTGCATTCTTTTCATGGTCACTTCCTCCTAAACTTATTAATTAAAAAGCCTACCCAGCCAACCTTATCCCATTGACATGAGAATGCCGTTTACCTAGTGATGAAACGGCCAGTTCGACCAGTAATTTTTAATATCGCGCCACTTACCCATGATGCCGTCGGGCTCAAACCGCAGGAACAGTACGATCACGACGCCATAAAGCAAACCTTTCATTTCATGGATATAGAGCGACATTGTGCCTCCATCATCTGCAAAAATACCGGTCGTGATGCGTACGAGCTCATTCAAAAAGATGATAAAGATAACACCCACGATGGAACCAGAGATTGACCCTAACCCCCCAACAATAATCATTGATAAGGCTTCAATACCAAGCAGTAAGCTAAAATTATCAACGTTAATATATTGCAGCTGAAAAGCCAGAATACTGCCGGCGATACCGGCAAAAAATGCACTGACCATGAACGCCAGTAATTTGTAGGTTGTCAAATTAATGCCCATGACTTTAGCGGCAATATCATGGTCACGGATGCCAACCCAGGCACGGCCAATGTGTGAGCGCATCAAATTCAAGGCACCCAGTACTGTAAGCACCAAAATTATTAACGATAAATAATAGATAGAGGCATCACTCTCGAAGCTAAAACCAAATACTTGTAGAGGGTCAATGATAAAACCCTCAGAACCTCGGGTGATGTCTTCTGCGTTCAAAATAACGTGGTTGATGATAATGGCAAATGCCATCGTAGTAATGGCCAGGTACAAACCCTTGAGCCTCAACGATGGGATACCGACAATTAACCCGAAAAATGCCGCAATAAACCCACTTAATAATATGGCGATAATGCCAGGCACCTGGTAATCCATTGTCAAAATCGCGGTAGCGTAGGCGCCTACGGCAAGAAAACCTGAGTGCCCCAAGGAAATCTGCCCCGTTGTCCCCACGAGCAAGTTCAGGCCAATGATACCGATGGCCGTAATAAGGACCGTGGCGCAAATAGACGTCCAAAATGAATCCAATACCAGTGGCGCCAAGGCTAAAACCAGCACCAAAATCCAGGACCAGGCCATTTTGACCGGGTTATCGGTCAGGTTAACCAGCTTGTCATAACTCTCTATAAAATGACCACTTCTCATAATTAGACTCGCTCAATCTCTTCTTTACCAAACAGCCCATAAGGTCGAATCATCAGCACAATGAGAATGACAATGAAACCGGCAATTTCTTTCAAGTTGAAGCCGATATAACCTTCAGCGTAGTTTTCAACCAAACCGATGATGATTCCGCCCAGCGCAGCACCAAATACGGAGTCCAGCCCCCCTACAATCACGGCGGGGAAAGCCTTCAAACCGTTGAACCACATATCAGGCATCAGGTCTTGAACAGAGGCAATGAAGATGCCGGCTACTGCCGAGATCATGGCAGAAAGCCCCCAGGCAATGGCAAAAACCCGCTTGACGTTAATACCCATCAACAAGGCCGTGGTCTGCAAGTTGGCCGTTGCTCGCATAGCGATGCCAATGCGGGAAAAGCGAAGGAAAACCCACATAATAAAAACCAGGGCAAGGAAGACAATAATTGAATACACCTGTGACTTATACATGCCAACGCCCAATACCGAAACTGTGTCCCCGGGTAATCCACTGGGAAAAGGAATAGGGTCCGCATCCCAGATCATGACGACAATCGCACGGATCGCAACGGCTAAGCCAATCGTGACCATCACAATCGAGAACACTTCCTGCCCCAACATAGGCCGAATAAAGACAAACTCGATAAACAAACCGACAAAAATGGCAATGATCGTGACCGATATCAACAAGGTCCAAAAGCCGACATCCCACAAGCTGGCAATGGCATAGGCGGTATAAGCCGTAAGCATCATGACTTCGCCTTGAGCAAAATTAACCACGCCGGTGGATTTGTAAATCACGGCATAGGCCATTCCCAACATTCCATAGAGCACGCCAACGGCAATACCCGAGGTCGTTAGTGCTAAAAAGTACTCCATCAGGCAGCCTCCCCATATAACTCGATGATTTCTTTTTCGAATTTTTTCTCGATAGTGCTACGTCGAACCTTCTGCGTAGCCGTCAGCTCACCGTCATCGTGATCGAGTTCTTTCTCCAGCAGCACAAACTTGCGGATATTTTCAACCCGCGCAAACTGAGCATTGACGCGCTCGACTTCTTTTTCAATGAGGGCGGCCACCTCCGGTAACTTACTTAGGCTTTTGAAAGTGGTGTAGGCGATTTTCCGCTCTTGCGCCCACTTACCAACGGTATCAAAGTCAATTTGTATCAAAGCGCCGAGATAATTACGCCCTTCTCCGACAACAATTGCTTCGCGGATATACAAACTGTCTTTCAAAGCGTTTTCAATTTCAGAAGGCGAGATGTTTTTACCGCCACTGGTAATGATGATGGCTTTCTTCCGGTCAACAATCAGCAGCTCACCCCTGTCTGAAAACTCGACAATATCACCGGTGTGCAACCAGCCATCTACGATGGTTTCAGCCGTTGCTTTCTCATTTTTGTAGTAGCCAACAAAAACGCTATCAAACTTGACAAGCAACTCGCCTTCTTCACTGAGTTGATACTCAAGTCCTGGGACAGGCAAGCCTGTGGCGCCAATTTCCCAGTGATCAAGGTCCTGAACAAATGACAAACCGGATGATTCCGTCTGCCCATATGCCTGGAAAACAGGGATACCAAGGATGTAGAAAAAGCGAACGACTTCGGGTGAAATTGAAGCCCCGCCACAAAAGTTTGCGCGAGAGCGGTTCAACCCCAGGTATTTATGCAGGCTTCTGAAGCAGAGAACCCAGAGCAAAAAATACCGCAGGGAGTCTGTAAAGGTTCGTTGCCCTTGGTTAGCTACTGTTCTATCCAGAATGCCGCGACCCTGCTTCATACAAAAATCAAACACGCGCTTTTGCAGGGGGGTTGCATCCTGCATGCGGATCAAAATCCCTTGCTGCAGTTTTTCCCAAATCCTGGGAACCCCCAAAAAGGCTTTGGGCGCAATTTCTCTCACATCGTATGCCACGGTGTCCACCGACTCGGCGTAATTCACGATGCCACCGGTCATACAGTGCATCACAGTAGAAAACAGTCGTTCCGCGGCATGGCATAAAGGCAGATAACAAACAACTTCGTAATTTTGTTGGTTAAAGCCAAACTTCTGTTTAATGGGGTGTGCGCCAACAATCAGATTTTTATGAGACAACATGGCGCCTTTCGGTGGGCCCGTTGTACCTGAGGTATAGACCAACACGGCTACATCGCCCGGATCCCGAGCATCCAGTTCTTTGGCAAACGCCTCCTCAGCACCTGGGTGATTTTTGGCGTACTCATCCCCCAGGGCAAGCAGGTCATCGAAGGAAATAATCCAGTCCTGCTGATAATTTCGCATGCCTTTCATATCTACGCAGATCACTTTTTCAAGCTCGGCCAGCGGCTCGCCGTTATTTCGTGCATCAATAAACTTGTCAACCTGCTCCTGGTCACCACAGATCGCAAAGCGGCTTTCGGAATGACCCACAATGTACGTCAGTTCCGGCCATGGGTTCGTGGGATAAATACCAACGGTTACCCCGCCCAATGCCTGAACCGCCAAGTCACCGTACATCCACTCCGGCGTATCTTCACTGGCAATCGAGAGTTTGTCATTCTCTTGAAAGCCTAACTGCTTGAGACCCAAGGCGGTGCGGCAAACCGTTCGATAGTAGTCTTTCCAGGTGTAGCGCTTCCAGATACCCAGATCTTTTTCCCTTAACGCCAAAGCTTTGGGCTGGGTATGCGCCCAGTGACTTAGTAGCTGCGGTAGAGTAATTTGACCCTTTTCTATACGTGATTTGATGTCCATCAACCCCCTCCAGAATGCCCAAGGTACGCTTCTATGACCGCTGTGTTTTTTGATATTTCTTCCGGTGTACCGGAGGCAATTTTTTCACCAAAGTTCAATACACAAACCCGATCAGAAATATCCATGACGATGCCCATATCATGCTCTACCATGAGTACGCTGATTCCCAATTCGTCTTTAATGTCCAAGATGAACCGGGCAATGTCTTCTGTTTCTTCGGCATTCATGCCCGAAACCATTTCATCCAGGAGTAGTAATTTCGGTTCTGTAGCCAAGGCACGACCGAGTTCCACGCGCTTCTGCAATCCATAAGACAAAGTCCCAACCGGCTGCATACGAATATCTTCGATTTCCAGAAACTCGATGATTTCTTCAACTTTGTGCCGATGCGCTTTTTCATGGCGGCGTGCATTAGGGGCAAAAAACAAGCAACTAAAGAGGTCGGTTTCCATATGGGAATGGCGGCCTACCAGGATATTTTGAACCACCGTCGCATGCTTAAAGACCGCCAGGTTCTGGAACGTTCGGCCGATGCCTAATTTTGCCAGCTGGTGGGTTTTAACGCGTCCGAGATCCTGACCATCAAACGTGATCCGCCCTTCACTCAAGGGGAAAATACCACTGATGAGGTTAAAGCAGGTTGTCTTGCCTGCGCCATTCGGGCCAATCAAACTGTAAATTTCATTTTGACCAACGTCGAAACTGACATTGGATACCGCCTGAACGCCACCGAATCGTTTGGAGATTGCGTCAACTTGTAATAATGAGCTCATGACAACCACCTTTTGCGGCGTTTATAGTGTTTTACGTCCCGCATATTTTTCCTCGTCCCGCCATCAGAGAAGCCCAGATAAAACTCTTTTACATCTTCATTTTCAAGCAGCTTCGCCGGCTCATCATCCATCACAACTCGGCCGTTCTCCATAATGTAAGCGTAATCAGACACTTCAAGCGCCAGACGTGCGTTTTGCTCCACCAAGAGAATCGAAACGTCCCGCTCTTTGCGCAGGTTGACGATGGTTTGAAAGATTTCTTCGATAATTTGTGGCGCCAGTCCGAGCGAAGGTTCATCCAGCATCAAGAGTTTGGGGTCTGACATCAGCGCCCTCCCTACCGCCACCATTTGCTGCTCTCCGCCTGACAAGTACCCTGCAATATTGGAACGGCGTTCAGCGACGCGGGAGAACAGGTCGTAGACTTTTTCAAGATTTTGTTTAACAACCGAGACCGGCTGTGTATAACCGCCCATGAGTAAGTTTTCTTCGACCGTGAGCTCGTCGAATAGTTGCCGGCCTTCGGGGACCTGAACGATCCCCGAACGGACGATTTTGTCGGCCGCTGAGCCTAGTAAAGAGTGGCCATCGAACTCGATGGCTCCGCTCTGTACTTCACCGTCCTCCGGATAAAGAACACCCGAAATCGCCTTTAGAACGGTTGATTTACCTGCTCCATTTGAACCCAGTAACGCTACAATTTGTGAATCTCTGACTTCAAACGAAACATCTCGTACGGCCTCAATGACGTTGTCATAGACAATTTGCGCATTGGTTACCTTGAGCATGACTCTTCTCCCTAACCAATACGACCATTAGCCCAGCGCTGGTAAACCATCTTTTTCTGCCAGTGACTTGGGTACCGGAATGGGGTAGTCCAAAATCATTTGCGCATACGCTTTACCTTGAGGGTCAATACGCAAAGATGCCATGCCGCCACCGCCTAATATGTCATGCAGCAGAAAGTTCAATGCATGGCTCCCAGGCAGATCAAAGCGCTCTACCTTACCCTCCAGGATGTGAGCATAATAATCCGCCAAACACTCAGCAGTCAGCACATTGCGGATGTAGGGCATGTATTCGGGTTTTCGGGCAATCACTCCAATATTGGCATTATTGCCTTTGTCACCGCTTCGCCCCCAAGCCAGCGCATAGAGGGGGACATTAACCGCCTCGCCTTCGGGTGCGGCCGATGTCAACTTGGGCCGCTCGGCTTTCAACTCGACATCGGCTCGACCGACAGTTGGCATGGGGACGGGGACAGGGTCACCGCCCATCGCTGTCGACAGTGGCACATCCGATTTTTTAGCCAGGAAAGAAAACAACCGTACAACGGGAGATACCCCCGGCCGCCCCGCAAAGAAACCTGTCATGGCGGGTGACATCATCAGTGCAGCCGGTGCGATTTCACGTGCAAAAATGCTGAGTGCATCTTTATTGTCATGGCGCACAGCCACTTTCAAAACCACTTCTCTCACGTTCCGCGCCTGGCTATGAGGTCCATACATCGCCTCTCCGCCAAGTACTTCAACGCTGGTTTCACGAAACCCGTCAAACCCTTTGCTTCGGATCAGTTTCTCTGCGCGGTCAATCAATGCTTTACCTGTGCGTTCACCTTTAGCAACCGCATTAATACCCCCTAACGTCAGCGTACATATGACGCGAAAACCGTCTGCATAGGTGGCGCTAACTTTATAGGTATCTGTTGGTTCACGCCCTTTGACGTGGGTGACTTTGACCTGGTCTTTACCCACTTCTTCCAAAACAACCTGGCTGAAGTCACACGTCACATCTGGCAACAGATAATTGCACGGGTCACCGATTTCATAGAGCATTTGCTCAGAGACGGTACCTCGAGTCACCATACCGCCAGTTCCCTCCGGCTTGGTCACAATGAATTCGCCGTTCGCAGAACATTCCGCGATGGGAAAGCCCATATCTTCCCAGCCTTCGACTTTATCCCAATCGGTGAAATTACCTCCCGTCGCTTGAGGGCCGCACTCAATGAGATGGCCAGCGAGGCTACCCGCCGCTAAATAGTCGTAATCGCTTTCCTTCCATCCAAACTCATGAATCAGCGGGCCTAAAGCGACGGCACTGTCCACGCAGCGCCCGGTGATCACTATTTGTGCGCCCGCATCCAGCGCTTGAGCAACGGCCCGGGCACCAATATAGGCATTCATGCTCATGAACTTTTTAGGCATGTCGATACCGGAGAACATTTCTTGGATGCCCTGTTGACGTAAGGCCTCTTCCTGTCCCATCAAGTCATCACCCAAAACAACTGCGACTTTGATGTCCACACCTGCTGCATCCGCTACTTTTAACAGGGCTTCACGACAAGCCAGCGGATTAACGCCCCCAGCATTTGCAATGACCTTGACCCCTTTTTCAACGATGGTTTTGATATTTTGCTTCATCACGACAGAAACAAAATCAATGGCATAGCCCGCATCATCAGAACGCGCCTTAGCCCGGCTCATGATCGACATGGTGACCTCGGCCAGGTAGTCATAAACCAGGTAATCAAGATTGCCTTTCTCCAATAATTGAGGGGTTGATACTTCCGTATCCCCCCAAAAACCGGCTGCACAGCCAATACGAATAGTTTTATCTGACATTTATCAATCCTCGTGATATTTCAATTTGATTCTTTGCATCCTTCGCCTGCCAAGTGAGTCTCCAGGGGCTAGCGGGCGCCAAGCAGCACCAAGGCGATGTGTGATTCCGACCAACATTCATGCACCGGAAAAACAGTCATTTTGTTGAATTCTTACGTCGTATAGAAAATAGTGAAGGTCGCCTGGAACCAGGTCTTTTTTATTACAAAACCGTACATCTAACATACAAACCCCATCCAAATACAACGTACCCGTAACCGGTCTTTCGCAGAGGCATTAATAATTAAAAATTAAGTTAAATTGAGTGGTCTGCCCATGCTTTTATTATTCTTGAATTCTATTCAATGATATTTTCTCTTCACTGTCAAACAAAAATCCCTGCCTGAATAAAAGAACATATAAATCATAAAGTTGAAACAACACAGCCTCTAACAGACGTTAGAAAAAAGAGAGCGTTTTCTACCCAACAGCAGCGAAATCAAGCATTATCAGAATTAAAAAACTCTTAATTAAAAAATCCTTTAATTCAATGGTAGGTCCTATTAACTGTTCTAATTTTTCCAACTCAATTAACCATTTCCACTGGGTTGACACTCCAGGGAGAAAAACTGATGATCCGGTCCAACATTTCAACTATTTCCATTTAAAAAACTTTTGGAGTCTATGAAGGTGAATGCCAACGACGTAAAAGCACAATACCAACTCACCCCCGAGCAAGAGGAAATTATTTCTCAATTTGAACGCTTTGGACGCGAAGAACTGCTTCCCTTACAAGAGAAAATGGATTTGGAGGACTGGTGGCCTGAAGACCTGTTTACACGTTTTGCAGCGATTGGTGGATTGGGCACAACGATCTCGCCCGAATACGGCGGCTCTGGGTTAGATTACTTTACAGCCGGGCTCATCGGCAAAACCTTATCCAAATACAATCCGGCCGCAGCCTTTGGGTGGGGGGCACACGAAAACCTCTGCCTCAACAATATTTACCGAAATGCTAACGAAGCAATCAAGAAGAAATACCTGCCTAAACTGTGTGATGGCTCACTGATCGGTGCATTGGGATTAACCGAGCCGGGCGCCGGCTCTGATGCACTGGGCAGTATGGCAACAACGGCCACGCGTGACGGAGATGACTACATCCTCAATGGTCGCAAACTTTACATCACCAATGGCCCGATTGCCGATGTCCTGCTGGTGTATGCAAAAACAGACAAAGCACTGGGCCCCCATGGGATCTCAGCATTTGTCATAGAGGCCGACTTCCCAGGTTTTAGCGTTGCACAAACCCTAGACAAAATGGGCTTTAGAGGCAACCCGACAGGGGAACTTGTCTTTGAAGACTGCCGGGTCCCCGCAGCCAACCTCGTCGGCCAGGAAAACCAAGGCGTCTCGATTGTCATGAGTGGTCTCGACCTGGAACGCGCCTTTGTATCCATGGTGTGTCTCGGGATCAGTGAGCGCGCGTTGGAATTAGCACTGGATTACGTACAAACCCGCGAACAGTTTGGCAAACCACTCGGATCATTCCAGATGGTGCAATCGAAAATTGCCGACATGTATTCAGATATTGAAACCATGCGATCACTGTCCTACCGCGTACTCTCGGCTTGCAACGACCTCGAAATTGGCGGCGGTGGCCGTGGGGAAGTTCACAAGCTGACTGCCGCGTCAGTCAAATTTGCCGCCCGCGCGCAAAATCGCGTGGTTACAGAAGCCGTCCACCTCCACGGCGGTAGTGGCTACATGCAGGATACCGAAATCAATCGTCTTTACCGGACGAACAAGTTATTAGAAATAGGGGCGGGCACAACTGAAGTCCGCAATCTCATCATCAGTGGCGAACTGCTGAAATAACCCCTGTACAGAATTTAAGGAAAAAAGTTATGTCAACCGCAATAAACACACTTGTCCCTCATGACTTGACCGACGAACAAAAGTCACAAGCAGACCAACACTACCGGTTTTTCCAAAGCGCCTTTGGTGATTTGGAACCGGAAATGGATAACACGGATGACTTGCCGGATTTCGTTTTCCCCAAGCTTGGCGAAATGGGTTATCTGGGTGCAACCGTTGCCGAAGAGTACGGGGGCGCCAATCTGGACTTCCTCAGCGCTTGCCTGCTTGGTGAAGAGCTGGCTCGAGTCAGCCCAGCGATTGCCCTGAGTTACATTGCGCACGATAACTTATGCGTCAACAATATCTACCGCAATGCCAATGAAGAGCAGCGCACAAAGTACCTGCCAGGTTTATGTGACGGCAGCAAAGTAGGCGCGCTAGGACTGACCGAGCCCGGTGCCGGTTCCGACGCACTCGGCAGTATGAGCACCACGGCCCGGAGGGACGGAGACTATTACTACCTCAATGGCAGTAAAATCTATATTACTAACGGCCCCATCGCCGATTATTTACTGGTTTATGCCAAAACTGACAAATCACGCGGGCCACATGGTATTTCAGCCTTCATCATTGAAAAGGATTTCCCCGGATTCAAAGTCGCACAAAAGCTCAACAAGATGGGTTTCCGCGGCAGCCCAACCGGTGAGCTGGTGTTTGAGGATTGCAAAGTACCGGTCGCCAACCGCGTGGGTGAAGAAAACACCGGAGTCAAAGTCGTCATGAGCGGACTCGACTTGGAACGCGCCAGTGTTGCGTTCATTTGCATCGGCATTGCCCGGCGGGCGCTGGAGCTGTCGATTGAATACGCCAAAATACGTCAGCAGTTTCAGCGACCCATTGCCAGCTTTCAAATGATCCAGCAAAAGCTCGCCGACATGTACACCGAGATCGAAGCTGCTCGGTCACTTGTTTACCGAACCGCAGCTATGTGTGAAGGCCTTGAAGAAGGCGCTGGCGGTCGTGGAGATATTCACACCATTACCGCAGCGTCGATCTACCAGGCGGCCAAATGTTGCTCCTTTGTATTGGATGAAGCCGTGCAAATTCACGGGGGCAGCGGGTATATGCGCGACACAGAAATTAACCGCCTCTACCGGACGGGCAAAGTACTGGAAGTCGGAGCAGGCACTCAGGAAGTCCGTAAAATCATCATTGCGGAAGGCTTGCTGACTGGGTAACACCTCCATCACTCCCGCAGTGCAGCCTGACAAAGTGGCACTGCGGGATAGTCCAAGATTTTTACGGTAACTTTAGTTAGACTATCGAGGATAAAACTTTAAGGATAAAGTAAGTCCAACATGCCAAAAAATCTTATGACTTTTCTACGTAATCTGGTGTTGTTTTTCCTACTGGCTGGCATCAGCGCTTGTGACGGCCTGGACGACAACACACCCAACCAGCCACCCGGGCAAGGTGGAGGAGACCCATCGGGCGATGTCTATGTTTCGCTGGAAAAACTGGAAGTCTCTTCAACGCCCCCTTCCGTCATTACCATATTTTTTCAGGCGCGAGATAAAAATGGGGACCCATTACCCAATCTCATCAACGACCAGTTCGTTGTTCTTGAAGACGGCCAAGACCCTGGTCTGGAAGAAGCCGGGAAAGAGATCGTCCCACGCGGCGAACTGCCTTACACCTTAAAAACGATTCTAATGCTCGACGTCAGTGGCAGCATATCCAACACAGAATTAACCCAAATGAAAGAAGCGGTTAAATCACTGATTGTCGATGAAAACGGAGAGAGCCGCCTCCAAGCCAAGCAACAAATGGCAATCTACACTTTTGATGAAGAAATACACACCATCCAAACATTAACGAATAACCCAGCCACCTTGGTCAACAGCTTGAACAACATTACTGGCGCTTCCGGCACACTCTTATCGACCAACTTATACGGTGCGGTTTTAGCGGGCATCAGCCAGTGGACCGATGTCTTTACGACAGAAGAGATTGTGCAAGGTGCGCTGATCCTCGTGACCGACGGTAAGGACGCTACAGGCACCTATGACCTCAATTCCACGGTTTCCGCCATCGGCAGCAAAACGGTCTTTACTATTGGTATTGGCGATAATACTGACCAAAATGCACTGTCAAAACTGGGGCGGTCCGGCACCTTCAACGTGGCCAACTTTGACGAACTCCAAGAAGCGCTGACTGAAGCCGGCCAAAATATGGCAGACTTGGCCAACAGTTTCTATTACCTTCACTATGCCTCTCCCAAACGACGTGCCGACGGCCCGAAGGAAAATAGCGATCACTTACTGACTCTGAAGGTGCTCAATAATAAAAATACAGGCTCTGGCAGTAAGATCGAAGCAACCTTTAACTCCTTTGACTTCAGTCTGACCATGCCGGAGGTGGTTGTCAGTGGTCCTGCACGAATCGACTCAGGACAGCTCGCCTCCTACACGGCCCGTACTCGCTGGACATCAAACCCAGGGCGCTATACATGGGACATCGTTGGTGACTGTATCGCACAGAGCCCGCCTGACAGCTCAACTCAAACGCTTTTGGGCAATTTCACCGGTACAACATCCGGACAATGCTTTTTAACCGCAACGGACACGATGAATAATGATATTACCAACGTGCCGCCTTACGAAGTCACGGTTAAACCGGTCCAGTAGTACCTTTCAGGTGAGTGGCAAGCTCTCTCCGCTTTTTGACACCACACGGCCTCTACTTCCCCAAAAACCCTGTTTTTTTTGACACCTTTTTCCTCAAAAAATACTAACTCTTTGTTTTCAATAAATTTTTATTTGATCCACGATTTGGCATGAATCTAGCTGTTTGTTTTCCAGACCCGTTATTCGAAAGCATAACCACTATGGATACAACAGAAGCCACCAAGCCCAAACCAGCCAACAACCCTGTTGTCAGCCTGGCCTCCAGCTCAACAGAAAGTACAGCCGTTACACATGAGCAAGGCGACCCGCAGATGCTCGCTGGTCTCAGTGAGCGCTTTTTTTGCCAGCTGGATATCAAACCACTCATTGATGACTTCTTTGTAGTCACCCGTGAACATATTCCCTGGAGCAGTATGGAATTTAACTGCAGCCGTTTAGGGGTCACAATGTCCACGGGGCAGTTAGCCCGGCATAGCCTTGAGTACGACTTGGTGATTGCGCAACAAGAGCTCGGCCAGATCCGGCTCACACGCGGCCGCATATTTACGAATAAAGAAATAAGCCTGCTGGAAAAATTACTCACCTGCCTGATGTACCCACTCAGAAATGCAGCCATGTATTACCAAGCGATTGAGTCCGCCTTTAGCGATCCTCTGACGGGTATCAGCAACCGTGCCTCAATGAACCAGGCGCTGCCCCGTGAAATACAATTGGCGCACCGCCGTAATGAGCCTTTATCTCTGCTCGCCGTGGATAGCGACAACTTCAAACAAGTTAATGACAACCATGGCCACGCAGCGGGTGACAATGTCCTGAAAACACTGACTCAAATTTTTCAGGACTGTGTACGCAACACCGACCTGATCTTCCGATTTGGAGGTGACGAATTCATTATTGCACTTCCCGATACAACGGTAGCAGGCAGCCAGGATGTCGCCGAACGGATCCGGCATAAGGTTGAGGCCTGTAAATTTCAGATTGATAATGTCACCTTGTTTTTAAGTGTCAGCATCGGCGCAACAGAAATCATACCGACAGACACGTTCGACAGCGCACTGGACCGTGCAGACCAGGCGCTTTACAAAGCAAAGCGCAATGGTAGAAACCAGGTATTTTGCCTCTAAAAACAACGGTTATGTGGGTGACCAGCCAGTACAACCCCTGCGCTGATTGCATCGACTAACCTGTCGCCGATTCAGACCAGTGCAAAGGCCGTAGCTGGGGCGTTTTTTTGTGTTGATGAGCCTGCATGCGTTCCAAAATATCCGCCAACACACGGACTCCCTCTACGATATAAGGCCCCTTGTTCAACATGACACAATCTGCCCGGGCAGACGCCGCGGCATCCGTCATTTCTGGACGGGACAATTTACCCTCTTTAATCAGTGACTCCATCACCTGGGTCGCCCAAACAACCGGAATATGGGCCGCTTCGCATAACCACAAGAGTTCCTCTTGTAATTCCGCCATTCGTTCCCCACCGACTTCGACGGCCAGATCCCCCCGCGCAATCATCACTCCCAGCGGATGACGATCCAGCATATTCAGCAAAATGCCGGGCAATTGCGCCAGCCCTCGGCCTGTTTCAATCTTCAAGATAATCGGCAACATAGCCTCGCGCGACTTCAGCTGCTCAACCAGCAATTCAACATCTTGCAAACGCTCAACGTAGGATAAGCCCACCAGATCCGCGTGTGACACAACAAAATCCAGATCATATAAGTCTTTTTTGCTCAATGATGACAAGCCAAGATTCACACCGGGAATATTGATGCCTTTATCCCGCGCCAATTTGCTGCCTTTCGGCGGAGCATGATCCAGCGTGATCAATACACCCTCACTTTCTATTGCGGTAATAGTGCCGCCCAGCTTGCCATCATCAAACCAAACCCGAGCACCAACGGGCAAACGATTTAGAACTTCGGGCACTTGAATTTCAATGTCGGCACGGGCTGTAGGGTGTGGGTGCCTGCCCTGTACGGAACGGCACAAGCGTATTTCGTCGCCTCGGAATACGCGAACAGCGTTGTGCGCTGTATGCAACCTGGTTGGCAGAAAAGCCGATGGCTGGCCGGTAACTGAGCCAGTATGCTTATGCAACTCGAACGACGTATCCAGAGATATCACCGCCTTGTGTTTGCAGTACCCAATCAAATCGCCGGCCGGTGTCTTTTGGATCATGTCGATCCGTCGCGCTTTGCCCCGTACATCGATAAAATGCAGTTGATCGCCAATATCAATATGTGTAAACACGTCAGCATCTAACAAGAAGCCGTCTCCATTGTGCTCATGAAGGCGTGTGCACTCATCAGTCAATAACACACCCGCTTCATAGTCCACAGGGTATTCCCGGTGCTTAATTTGGAGCTGTTTAACCTGCGGTGATAAGGCACCTGTACGCAATTTTGGACCGCCTAAATCCATCAGAATGGTACAGCGGTGCTCATAACGCGACTCAGCAGACTGGATTCGCGCAATCATGGCTTCCCACACGTCGACACTGTCATGGGCGCAGTTAATCCGAAAACAGCTCACGCCTTCCTTCACCAATCGGTCGATCAAGGAGCTCTCCGCCGCAGCTTCTGTCGGTAATGTCACCATGATATGTGCCGGCAAACCACGAGACACGCCGAACATGCGCTCAGTGTGGCGTTTGAGTAACTCCTCACCCTCGTCAAAACTCAAAGGCGCTTTGCCCAGGGAAGCTACGGGCCGCCCGAGTGTATGCTCTAATAACCTGATTAACGTCTCTAGAGTGTGCATAACATGAGCTTCGCTACGCCCTAAGGACGTCAACGCACAATGTGCCAAGGTTTGTTGCAAGGGCCGCACGTCCTTTTCACGCAAGGCCAGATAATGGGCAAGGTTACGCAAACTCGGAGACGCCTGGTCTATCGCCATGTGGCTGTGTAACTCAATGCGCTTGGCTGACTCTTCAGATACCCAGTGATGCAAAGCCAACAACTCGTCCAGCAAGGGAGCAAGTAATGACAGATCAAGCATACTTTTGGCTGGTATTAAATCATTCATGACGACGCCCACTCAGACTCGGCTGGAATTCATATCGGCTTTAAAAGACACAATTTTTCCGAGTGTATTGAGGAAATATTTCAATGGCATGACAATATTTTTTTCCAATCTTCACTCAATACCCATTTTGTACCAACCCGCAACACAGGCTGCAAGCCGCTTTCGCTGCGCTGGGTCAACAACTCAAACAGCAGCAAGTGTTATAAGTAAAACTGCTCAGTTGTTCTTTGGATAAACTTGGGGATAGGCTAGCCATAACAACAAAAACTTACCCAATACTTTCGCATGTTGGAGACGAGCATGGCCAAATCACACGTTAAACGAGTCGTTCTGGATATTCTAAAGCCGCACATACCTAATGCTTTAGAGTTCGCACAACGCCTTGCCCAAGTTGGGGAGGACTATCATGTCAGCCTGACTGTGCTTGAAATCGATGAAGCAACACAAACCATCCAGATTGAAGTCACGGGCGACAGTATCAACTTTGAAGCGCTTCAATTGACCATCAACGAAATGGGGGGCTCTTTGCACAGCATTGATGTTGTCGAGGTCAGTAGCCAACCCACGTCAGATACCCAACATCAACCATGAATCTACTGAATGAAAGCCGTGAACTTCTGCACCTTGCCCGAGCTCACGGTATTGCACGACGGTATTTCGTGGTTAACGGGTTTGATGGTGCACTGACCATGCTTGGACTGATCATTGGTTTTCTCCTGAGCCCCCCCACATCCCTTTCGCTGATGCTTAATGCCTGCCTTGGCGCGGCCATTGCCTTGGGCATGAGCGGTATCAGCAGTGCCTATATCAGCGAGGTTGCAGAGCGCAAACTGGCGCTATCCAAGCTTGAAGAGTCGATGATTAAAGACTTGCAAGACAGCGCCCACGGACGCGCTGCCAAATGGGTGCCCTTTATTATTGCCGTCGTCAATGGTGCGGCACCTCTGTTTGTATCCCTTTGTATCATTAGCCCTTTGTGGCTTGCAAACGCTGGGATTTCTCTCTTCGTGCAACCGCTGTACCTCGCGGTCATCCTTGCTTTTTTGCTGATTTTTATGCTCGGTGTCTTTCTTGGCCGAATTGCAGACATTTCCTGGGTGCACAGCGGCATACAAACCGTTGTGATCGCCCTGACAACCACCGCGTTAATCTACATTTTTACAGGGTAGCCGTATGGTAGAGGTCCGTTGGCACCAGCAGGAGGCAAACGATGTCCTCAAAGCATTGGATTCCAGTTCGGAAGGCCTGAGTCAAAAGCGTGCTGAACAACGGCTCCAAGCGCAAGGCCCCAATGCGCTCCCTAATCCGTCAGAACATAGTCTGGCAAGCATTGTTATTGGGCAATTCACGGATGTCTTGATTTTGGTCCTTCTTGCAGCCGCACTGATTTCCGGGTTTATCGGTGACCTAACAGACACGGTAGCCATCCTGGTCATCGTGCTCTTTAACGCCATTATTGGCAGTGTTCAAGGCTACCGTGCGGAGCGCGCAGTCGCCGCACTCAAAAAAATGGCCGAACCCTCAGCGCGCGCCTTACGGGATGGCGCCTTGATAACAGTCCCCACCACCGCCCTCGTACCCGGCGATATCGTTGCTATTGATGTCGGCAACAGCATTCCGGCAGATCTGCGGTTATTGGAAACCGAGGACTTGCAAATCAACGAATCCACACTGACGGGGGAGTCACAACCTGTCAGCAAGCAGTCATCCCCTCTGGTAGAGCCCCAGCTGCCCTTGGGCGATATCAACAATTGTGCGTTCAAAGGCAGCCTGGTGACGCATGGCCGTGGTTTGGGTGTCGTTATCCACACCGGCCTGGAAACGGAGGTTGGCAAGATTGCAGCACTTTTGAAAGCGCAGTCGCCGGCCAAAACCCCTCTCCAAATCCGGCTCGCTAATTTTGGCCGCTATCTCTCCCTGGCAATATTGGCAATTTGCCTCATGATATTTACCGTAGGCCTGTTACAAGGCCAGGCCATTGGGCTGATGGCACTCACGGCCATCAGCCTTGCAGTTGCCGCCATCCCCGAGGCGCTTCCCGCAGTGGTCGCCATCTCTCTCGCGTTGGGGGCCCGGAAGTTACTCAAACATCATGCGCTGGTGCGCAATCTCCCCTCTGTCGAAACACTTGGCTCAGTCACATGCATTTGCTCGGACAAAACCGGGACTCTGACCGAGAATAAAATGTTGGCTGAGTTTTTCATCAGCAACGGTGAAAAACTGACAACCCTCTCGCGTGAGCAGCACGCTCGCCTGGCCACAGCCATGGCACTGAACAACGACATTGCAATGGTGAACGGCCAACCGACCGGTGAACCCACAGAGCTGGCCTTATTCGAAGCGGCACGCCGTAACGCTTTTGACAAGGAGTCGCTGGAGTGCCTACAGCCGCGCATAGCCGCCATTCCCTTCGACAGCGTGCGCAAGCGCATGACCACATTGCACCGCTTGGATACACAGGTTATTGCCTATGTAAAAGGCGCCCCCGAGCAGGTCCTGCCGCTTTGCACAGAAGGTCTTAACAAGTCGCCTGAAACCATTTTGGCCAACGCGGAGGCGTTTGCTGCGGAAGGGTACCGAGTCCTGGCACTGGCCAGCCGAGTGTTGCCTGCCCTCCCAGACACACTTGATGCGGCCGACATTGAACAAGCACTTGACTACCTTGGACTGGTGGCACTGGTAGACCCCCCTCGCCCAGAAGCGCAACCTGCCGTACAGGATTGCCTTTCTGCCGGGATCAAACCCATCATGATCACAGGCGACCACCCCGGAACGGCGCTTGCCATCGCTCAGCGCCTGACGATTGCAGATACCTCACACACGGTGCTGACGGCAGACGACCTCAGCCATTTGTCGGATGCTGAGCTGCAGGAGCAGGTGAAAACAGCCCGGGTGTATGCCCGTGTCAGCCCTGAGCAAAAACTACGTATCGTCGCTGCCTTACAAAACAACGGTGAGTTTGTCGCCATGACAGGAGACGGGGTTAATGATGCGCCGGCCTTGAAGCAAGCCGATATCGGAGTCTCCATGGGGCAAAAAGGCACAGACGTGGCAAGAGAGGCCTCTGATATGATTTTACTGGATGACAACTTTGCCAGTATTGTCAAAGCCGTTCGAACAGGTCGACGTATTTACGACAACATCCGTAAGTTTATAAAAGACACGATGAGTTCAAACTCCGGGGAAATCTGGACACTCTTGCTCGCGCCCTTTCTGGGGTTACCGATCCCTCTGCTGCCTATCCATATTTTGTGGATCAACCTGATTACCGATGGGTTACCCGGCCTGGCGTTTACAGCAGAGCCTGCCGAACCGGGTGTCATGTCACGCCCCCCCCGCCCACCGAGAGAAAGTATTTTTGCCCATGGCATGTGGCAACATATCCTCTGGGTCGGTTTATTTGTCGCAGCAATTTCAATTGCCGCTCAAGCCTGGGCAATTGCCCGGGAGGCGGCTCACTGGCAAACCATCGTGTTCACCGTGTTAACGGTATCTCAGCTCTTCCACTCAATTGCAGTGCGCAGTGAAACACTCTCAATTTGGCGTCTGGGGATTTGGACAAACATTCCCATGCTGCTTGCCATCTCTTCCGCGTTTTTACTGCAAATGGCGATTGTGTATCTGCCAGCGTTCAATGCAGTGTTTCATACTCAGCCGCTACCAGCTTTTGATTTGCTTGTTTGTCTGGGCTTGTCGTCCCTTGTTTTTTTTGCCGTTGAAGGGGAGAAATACTTTATTCGCAGAGGGTGGTTGTATCAGACCGCTTAAGATCAAAATTGAGAGACCCTTTGCACGTTTGCAAAGGGTCACGACAGAGGGATGCGTTTGATTATTTAGCGAACGTTAAGAGAATATTGTTCATGCGTCGTACAAAACCGGCAGAGTCTTCAAGCTGACCGCCTTCAGCCAAAATAGCCTGGTCAAACAACAAGTAAACCCATTCGTTGAATTCGTTTTCATCATTCTCGTTTTTTAACCGCTCAATCACGGGGTGATCGAGATTAATTTCCAGGTTAGGCTTGCTGGTTGGAATATTTTGTCCGGCTTTTTTCAGCAATTGCTGCATATAAATGGCCATTTCATGCTCTTTTAAAACCAGACAGGCGGGTGATGATGTTAAACGGTGCGACACTTTCACGTCTTCCACTTTATCTTCCAGGACCTTTTTAATTTTTGACAACAGGTCTTCCGCATCTTTTTCTATATCCTTGCGGGCTTCTGCGTCCTGTTCCCCTGCAAGTTTTTCAATATCCAGATCACCTTTGGCCACCGAAGCAAGTGATTTGCCCTCAAATTCTGCCAGGTGAGAGATCATCCATTCATCCACGCGATCGTACATGAGTAAAACTTCGATACCTTGCTTACGGAACACTTCCAGATGCGGGCTGTTTTTTGCTGCTGAAAAATTGTCTGCTGTGATGTAGTAGATTTTGTCCTGTTCCGGCTTCATCCGACTGATATAGTCAAGCAGGCTGACGTTTTGCTCTGAGCCATCTGTGTGCGTCGATGCGAAGCGGAACAGTTTTGCAATCTGGTCACGGTTAGCAAAATCTTCTGAAGGCCCCTCTTTGAGCACTTGCCCGAATTCTGACCAGATTTTTTTATAGGTTTCAGGCTCTTTTTCACTCAGGTTTTCTAAAAGACCCAAGATTTTCTTCACGGAGGCTCCGCGAATGGTGTCAATGACTTTATTGCTTTGGAGGATCTCTCTCGACACATTCAGGGGCAAATCATTGGAATCAACCAGGCCACGCACAAAACGGAGGTAGCGCGGGATGAGTTTCTCCGCGTCGTCCATGATGAATACACGCTTAACATACAATTTAATGCCATGCTTTTGGTCACGATCATATAAATCAAAAGGGGCACGGCTGGGAATGTACAGTAATGAGGTGTAGTCATACTTCCCTTCTACACGATTGTGCGTCCAGGTGATTGGGTCTTCAAAGTCAAAGCAGGTCTGTTTGTAGAACTCTTTGTACTCATCGTCCGGGATATCACTTTTGGGCCGAGTCCACATGGCGGAGGCAGAATTAACAGCTTCATACTCTTCAGTGGTTTCCTCCTCGTCACCGTCCCCTTCCTTGAGCATTTCGATGGGAAATGTAATGTGATCGGAGTACTTTTTAACAATACCCCGCAGACGCCAAGCATCCGCAAACTCTTTACAATCTTCACGCAAATGCAGAACAATTTCTGTCCCACGCGCTTCGCGCTCGACTGGGGTCAGCGTAAAACCGGATTGACCATCAGACTCCCACTGCACACCCTCTGACGCGGGGTCACCGGCACGCCGAGTCATCAGGGTCACTTTATCAGCAACAACAAACGCCGAATAAAAACCAACACCAAATTGACCAATCAAATGAGAATCTTTCGCTTGATCACCGGTCAATGATTCCAGAAAACGCTTAGTGCCCGAACTGGCAATCGTACCGATGTTTGCGACTACCTCTTCTTTATTCATACCAATGCCATTATCAGAAACCGTGACGGTGCCTTGCTCCTGATCAAAAGCCACACGGATACGCAGATCGCTCGCACCTTCATAAAGAACTTCATTAGAAACGGCTTCGAAGCGGAGCTTGTCACACGCATCAGAGGCATTTGAAATCAATTCCCTTAAAAAAATCTCCTGATTGGAGTACAGGGAATGTACCAACAGATGCATCAGTTGACTGACTTCTGTCTGAAACTCCATCGTTTGCGCACGGGCTTCGCTTGTCATACTTGTGTATCTCCTTTGATTAGATCATGATCTGCTAAGGTTGGATCAGCACCCAACCTGTCAATAAAATAGGGCCTACCGCCGCAAATTCAAGCCATTACTCAGGGCAGCAAAATGGTTAACTGGGGTCTTCAGCCTCTTTTTTCTGACGGCTTACCCAAAGCTGTTGAATATTTCGCCGGAGACGTGCTCGCTGCACAGCTGATTCACTTTCTTCAAGCAGTTGTTCGTAGATGTTACGCGCATCGGCAATCAAACCAGCATCGGCCAGTGTCTTCGCAGCCTGATACCGAGCTGCTTGCCCCCATTGATCTTGTCCTTTTCCATCCATGAAAGTGGCTGACCGCAAGTAGAGCACAGCTGCTTCTTTCCGTTGGTTGAGCGCCTGGAGCGATTCAGCCCGCCAATAAAGCATTTCACGACGATGCTTGGGCGAAAGGTTCCATTGCTCCAGTTGTTCCAGCCGTTTTAGTGCCGCTCGGTGCTCCCCAATCGCTTGCAGATCAAACAACACCTGCAAAATCATATCGATTTGCTTATCGTTCGCGTCCAAGTGTTCACTGAGTAGCTGATCTAATGTTGTAACACCCTGCTCAAGCTCCCCGGCCATCACCATTATGCGGGCTCGGCGCAGCTGCCAATCGAATCGGCCCGCCCCATTAGGCGGTATTTCCAAACGATCGCTTAATTTAGACGCTGACTCAACGTCGCCAGCAGCAACAGCCATCTCAAATAAATAGTGGGCGGCAACTCGAGGCATATATTCAGAAGGTGTTTTAGCTCCCAAATCCATATAAAAAAACTTAAGGAAGGCAGGTCCCAGATTTTTATCCCCTACAACAAATGCTACAAATTGTGCTTCAGCCGCTTCGTGCTCTTCTTCCAATCCGGTCTTGAGTGCTATGGAAGATGCCGCCAGAACCAATGCTCGCGCAACCGCAGGTTTTTCCTTTGATAACGCCTTGGCTTTGTCAATCCACGGCTGTACTTGTCCAGCAAGCAGATGATTTTGATTGGCAATGCTTTGACCAACAGGAAGGTAAGCATCCCGCAGTGACTGAGCACTCACGGTAAATAAGCTGTTATCGCGTGCGTGCATAGAAAGCTTGCCGCTCTGCTCAAGTGCACGTAGATGACCATCCCAGCCCTTGAGTTCTTTGGCCGCCTCCGCAGCAATAAACCAAAAATTGGCTTTTTGACGAAACGCGATTCCATCTTCTTTTGCTGCGGCAATCGCTTCTCTGTAAGCTTTAGAAGCTGAAACACTGCGGCTACGCAGTTGCGCTAACAACCTTAATTCCGGTGCAATTTTAGCCTTTGGGTATTGCTTAAGAATCTCCAGACTTTCATGAGGGCGCTTATTCATCAGCAAGGCTTGTACGCGTAAGCGTATCCATGCATCACTATTCCACTGATAATCCTGCTCAGCTCGGTTAATGGCTCGACGAAGGTCGCCCACACGGCCTGACGCGAGGTACGTTTCCATAATTAAACGCCGCCACTCAGGCAACTCTTTTTCACCCGCTAGGCCACTATGTAACCAGACGAGTTCTTGTAGACGTTCAAGTGCCGTGAGAGGCTGATAGGATTGAAGACCAAGCTGAGCGCGCGAAAGTAATATCCAGCGCTTGGTTTGCTGATCCGCTTTTGGGTAAATGCTTTCCAAGCGCTCTTCGGCCGCCTGGAAATAGCCAGCCTCGCTCATCAGGCTGATACGCGAGCGTTCCCAAAAAAGCCACTCGATGGGCTCATCGGTTAAAACAGGCTGGTATTGATCAAATTGGCTGAGGGCAAGTTCAACGGCACCTCCTTTGCCCAGTATCTCAATCTCGTGGATACTTTTCTCAGCTGAATGCACAAAAGTTGCCAAAACAGCCAGGCAAAGGAAAGTAATGTAATGAAAAAAACGGCGGTGTGGCATGCCCACTATACTACGGAGTAGCGATGCTCAATCGCAACGCTGCTCCGAGGTCGACATCAGTTATCTGTATTAAAGTTTTTCTTTAATTCGTGCTGAACGCCCTGAACGCTCTCTCAAGTAGTACAGTTTTGCCCTACGCACCTTCCCTTTTCGCTTCACTTCAATTTCCGCGACAAGGGGGCTGTAGGTTTGAAAAACGCGTTCTACGCCTTCACCATGTGAAACTTTTCGAACGGTAAATGAAGAGTTTAAACCACGATTTCGTTTTGAAATTACAACACCTTCAAAGGCTTGCAAGCGTTCGCGATTACCCTCTTTTACTTTAACCTGAACAACAACCGTATCTCCGGGGCCAAAATCTGGCACAGATTTGCTCATCTGCTCTTTTTCAATCTTTTCGATGATTTTGTTCATCAAAATTCTCCCAACTCTTTAATTCACAACTCAATTCATGTATTCGGCGATTAACTGTCTATCTTCTTCAGATAAGTGAAGAGAATTAAATAAATCTGGCCTTCTCTCCGCTGTTCGAATCAACGCCTGCTGCCTACGCCATTTCGCTATTTCTGCGTGATTACCTTCCAATAAAACCTCTGGCACCCTCCGCCCATCAACAACTTCAGGACGAGTATAGTGAGGGAACTCTAATAACCCATCCGAGAATGAATCTTCTAAAGCAGACTCCGGGTCACCCAACACCCCTGGTAAAAGTCGGATCATCGCGTCGATAATCACCATTGCAGGCAGCTCCCCGCCACTGAGCACATAATCACCGATCGACCACTCTTCGTCGATTTCCATATCAATGAAACGTTGGTCAACGCCTTCGTATCGTCCCGCTATCAGTATGAGTGAATCATCCATAATAGCCTGCTCAATCAAATTTTGATCTATTAACTTGCCTTGGGGACTCAAATACACCGTCTTCGCTGACAACCCCAGTCTTTCTTTGCACTTTGTAACAGCAGCTTTCAAGGGAGCAGCTTTCATCACCATCCCTGGACCACCACCGTAAGGTCTGTCATCTACGGTCCTGTGTGCATCCAGCGTGAATTCCCGTGGGTTACAAGTGAACAGTTCAACCAAGCCTCCTTGCATCGCTTTACCTGTTACCCCAACATGCTGCATTGACTCAACAAACTCAGGAAATAGTGTGACAACACCGAATTTCATTTCAAAAATCAGGGTCCCAATTTACAATCAACCGCCCTTCTTTAAGGTTAACCTCTGTAATAACTTCCTCTCTTAGCCAAGGTATGAGTCGCTCACGCTCGCCCCGAACAACGATGACATCATTAGCCGCCGTTGAAAACAAGTGGTCAATAACACCTAAATAAACTTTTTGTTCAGTAAAAACTTCTATACCTACCAAATCTGTCCAGTAATAACCCCCTGCACCAGACTCAGGTAATTCAGAACGATCAATAACAATATCAACAGACAAGAGTTCCGTTGCTTGGTCTCGATTGGTATAGTCGCTGAGACGTGCAAGTAAGTTTTTACCACGTTCTAACCACTCAGCAACCTCACATTTTACCCATTCTTCATTGACTTTTATGTGCCAGCAAGGATAAGTAAAAATTTGTTGACGCGGATCCGTATACGAATAAATTTTTACCCAGCCCTTAACTCCGTAAAAGCCATTAATTTTTCCTAACACGATAGGATTCATGGGCGCAGTATCAGACAAACATTCTCCAATATGCGTTTTATACGTTAATGAATCAACTAAGCTATTTGAGGTTTTTGTTTTTTGAACTGCTTTACTAAACTTGCCACACGATCACTCAACTGGGCCCCTTTACCAGTCCACTTTTCGATCCCAACCAAATCTAAGCTAAGCTCTACTTCTTGCCCACGAGCCATAGGATTAAAGTAGCCCACCCGCTCAATATAGCGGCCATCTCGTGGCATCCGGTTATCTGTTACAACAACATGATAGAAGGGTTTTTTCTTAGCACCACCCCGAGCTAATCGGATTATAACCATAAATTAAATACTCTTAAATTCTGATCAATTTAACGAATGTCGCCTAAAACCTTGGGATTTTACATTAATCACAGTAAAGAAATAAAGAAATAATCACAAAATAAATTGTGCACTTTGAACTGACATTACCCTAAATAAAAAACTTCATCGAGCATAGACAGAAAAGGCCGGCTGAGCCGACCTTTTCTTTATTACCCCAGAAAAACTACTTTATTCATCAACCAACTGGATAATAGCCATTGGTGCTTTATCACCGCTTCGATAACCACACTTCAAAATACGTGTATATCCACCAGGCCTACTTTGGTATTTGGGGGCTAACTCAGTAAATAACTTACCTACTATTACTTTATCTCTTAGCCTTGAAAAAACCAATCTACGCCGTGACACAGTATCAATTTTAGACGCTGTAATCATGGGTTCTACAACTTTTCTTAGCTCTTTAGCCTTTGGCAAAGTTGTCTTTATAGACTCGTGTTCAAATAGTGATGCCGCCATATTCCTAAACATGGCTTTTCTATGGCTACTATTTCGGTTTAGCTTTCGCCCACTTTTTCGATGTCTCATCTTTAATTTTCCAAAAATCAGTTCAAATTTACGAAGTCATACTTTCTCTATTCTGAAGTTCTGGAGGAGGCCAAGACTCAAGACGCATTCCTAATGACAACCCCTGTGAGGCGAGAACATCTTTTATTTCCGTTAAAGACTTCTTCCCTAAATTAGGGGTTTTCAGTAATTCAACTTCAGTTCTTTGAATTAAATCACCAATATAGTAAATATTTTCGGCTTTCAGGCAGTTTGCAGAACGTACTGTCAACTCAAGATCATCAATAGATCTCAATAGTACAGGATCCACTGTTGCTGTCGTGGCTTCAGGTTCTTCTATGACATCAGCTTTGAGTTCAACAAAAACAGACAATTGGTCTTGCAGGATGGTGGCAGATCGTCGGATTGCTCCTTCAGGGTCTATCGTACCATCAGTCTCAAGATCAATAATTAATTTATCCAAGTTTGTTCTTTGTTCAACTCGAGCAGACTCAACAGAATAGGCCACCCGCTTAACTGGACTATAGTTCGCATCGATCTTTAAAACACCAATACGTTCACCGTCACCTTCGAGTTGAAATCGCTGACTGACAGGCTCATAGCCCCGACCCTTTCTAACGGTTAGGACCATGTTAATTTCGACGTCTTTATTTAAGCTGCATATCACATGATCTGGATTAACAATTTCAATGTCATGTGGTAATTCGATATCGCCTGCAGTAACAAGACCAACGCCTTTCTTACGTAACGATAAAGATGCCTCGTCATCAGAATGCATCCGAACTGCAACTTCTTTAAGATTCAGTAGAATTTCCAGAACATCTTCCTGCACACCTTCAATAGTAGTGTACTCATGAAGAACGTTTTCAATTTCTACTTCAACAATTGAGGCTCCAACCATTGAGGACAGCAGTATCCGTCGCAAAGCATTGCCTAAGGTATGCCCCATCCCACTTTCGAGAGGTTCAAGGGTTACTTTTGCCGATCGTTCACCCGACATACTGACATCAACGATCCGGGGCTTTAAAAATTCGTTATATGAACCAGTCACTGACATAATTCGAAAGTTTCCTTATTTGGAATAAAGCTCGACCACCAAAGATTCATTAATTTCTGCTGGCAACTCTGCACGTGTAGGCGCAGTCTTAAAAATTCCTGACATATTATCTATATCAACTTCTAGCCAGTCAGACACTCCACGCTGCCGTGATAATTCAATGGCATCTTTAATTCTAGCTTGTTTTTTCGCTTTTTCCCTCACGCTAACAGCCTGGTTAGCTGACAATTGATAAGAGGGAATGTTCACGATTTCTCCATCGACCAAAATGGCTTTATGTGAAATCAGTTGCCTTGCTTCTGCTCGAGTAGAGGCAAAGCCCATTCTATACACCACGTTATCTAACCGCTGCTCTAAGCAAACCAAAAGATTTTCACCTGTTGAGCCTTTTTTCTGAGCAGATTTTTTATAATAGTTTCTAAACTGCTTTTCTAAAACACCGTATAATCTGCGGAGCTTTTGTTTTTCCCGAAGCTGTCTTGCATAGTCAGAAGGACGAGCCGCTCGAGCAGCTTGCGCCGCGCCCGGTGGAGTTTCAGATTTACATTTATCTTCGTACGCTCTCAAGCCCGATTTCAAGTAAAGGTCGGTACCTTCTCTTCGGCTTAATTTGCATTTTGGGCCAATATATCTAGCCATTTAGAATAATCTCCTGAAGTTCAGGTTTATACACGACGCCGTTTAGGCGGACGACAGCCATTATGTGGAATCGGTGTTACATCACTGATACTGGTGATTTTGAAACCAACATTATTCAAAGCTCTCACGGCAGAATCACGACCTGGCCCTGGACCTTTGACCCTGACCTCAAGATTTTTTACGCCATATTCTTTCGCACCTTCACCCGCGCGCTCAGCCGCTACTTGAGCAGCAAAAGGTGTACTTTTTCGTGATCCCCGGAACCCAGATCCACCAGCTGTTGCCCATGTCAAAGCATTCCCCTGGCGGTCAGTGATCATAACAATCGTATTATTAAATGACGCGTGTATGTGCGCCACTCCGTCAGCGATTGACCGCTTAATTTTTTTCTTACTCGATAATTTTGTTGACATCAAGAACCCTAATTTTCAGATTGTCTAGCGTTTAATCGGGCGACGTGGACCCTTTCGAGTACGTGCATTTGTTTTGGTTCTTTGCCCTCTAACTGGCAACCCTCTTCTATGGCGAATCCCTCGATGGCAACCCAAGTCCATAAGGCGCTTTATATTCATTGAAACTTCTCGTCGAAGGTCACCCTCAACAGTAAATTTCTCTACTTTTTGTCTCAATGTTTCAATTTCTTCATCAGTCAAATCTTTTATCCGAGCACTTTCATTTACACCAGCTTGCTCGCATATCAACTTTGCTCTAACTCGCCCAACACCATAAATAGACGTTAAAGCAATACCTGCATGCTTATTGACCGGGATATTAATCCCCGCTATACGCGCCATAGAAACTCCATTAAATACTCAACACTTGGCAAATGCCTTTGGTTAACCTTGTCTCTGCTTATGTCTTGAATCGCTACTGCAAATTACTCGCACTACTCGTTTGCGTTTTACAATTCTGCAGTTTCTGCATATTTTCTTTACAGAAGCTCTCACTTTCATTTTTCACTGCTACCTTTATTGGGAAGCCCAAAATTCTCGCACTTATTATTAAGGGCTCTTTAATATTTAATTAATAATTAACTTTTCAAACTTGCTTTTTTCATCAAACTCTCATATTGGTGACTCATGAGATGAGCTTGAACCTGGGCAACGAAGTCCATTATCACGACCACAATGATCAGCAATGATGTTCCTCCAAAATAAAAAGGCACATTCCACCACAAAATCAAAAATTCTGGCAAAAGGCAAACAAGTGTAACATAAACCGCCCCTACCATTGTCAATCTTGTTAAAACTGAATCGATATACTTAGCCGTCTGCTCACCGGGGCGAATACCCGGAACAAAAGCACCTGATTTTTTTAAATTATCTGCTGTTTCTCTCGCATTGAATACTAAAGCAGTGTAAAAAAAACAGAAAAATACAATAGCTGCACCATAAAGTAGGACATATAAGGGTTGGCCAGGTTGCAAAACCGACACCAACTGCTGTAGCCAAGTCAATCCGCCTGATCCCGTGCTCGCAAAATCGCCTAAAGTAGCAGGGAATAAAATAATGCTTGACGCAAAAATCGGAGGAATGACACCTGCCATATTCAATTTAAGTGGCAAATGACTAGTTTGTGCAGCGAACATTTTTCGCCCCTGTTGACGCTTTGCATAATTTACCGTAATTCGTCTTTGTCCACGCTCAACAAACACAACGAAGGCTGTCACAGCCAAGACAAGAGCGGCTATAAGTAAAACAGTAAATATAGCGATCTCCCCTGTTCTAGCTAACTCAAGAGTTCCACCTATTGCTGATGGTAAACCGGCAATGATCCCTGCAAAAATTAAAATTGATATTCCGTTACCAACGCCTCTCTCCGTGATTTGCTCCCCCAGCCACATCAAAAAAAGCGTACCAGTGACCAAAGTAATCGCGGCAGTTAAAACAAAACCCGTTCCAGTTAAGTACACCAGTGGCTGACCACCGACTGCCTGAGACTGAAGCGCTATTGCAACCCCAACCGACTGAACGGTTGCCAGCAAAAGCGTCCCGTAGCGAGTATATTTCGTTAAGGTCTTCCGCCCAGACTCCCCTTCTTTCCTTAATTGCTCTAGTGAAGGCACGACGTGGGACATCAATTGGATGATAATTGATGCTGAAATATACGGCATAATACCAAGTGCAAAAATAGACATTCGCGACAGCGCCCCACCCCCGAACATATTAAACATGTCGAGAATACCACCTCGCTGTTGCTCAAAAAGATCAGCCATCACACTCGGATCAACACCCGGAATTGTAATATGGGATCCAATGCGAAAAATAACTAGAGCAAAAAGAACAAAAAGGAGTCTTTGCCTTAACTCATTATTTTTCCCTGCGCCTGAAGCCAGGGAATTCCGTTGTTGATTCTTCGCGCTTTTCGCCACAATCTTATTGCCTGCTATGAAGCCAGTTTTCCACCAGCCGCTTCTATTGCTGACGCAGCGGACTTGCTTGCTTTAACACCAGAAAGCTGAACGGCTCGGGTTATACTGCCTGTACTGATAACTTTAACCACCTTTGCGCGCCGTCCGACTAGTTTAGCTTTCACAAGTTCTTCAAGAGTTACAACTTCTACTCCTAAGCGATTAAGGTCGTCCAAAGTTACTTCATCATTGAATTTAGATTTTCTAGATTTAAAACCAAACTTTGGCAAACGCCTTTGTATAGGCATTTGTCCGCCCTCGAAGCCAACCTTATGAAAGCCTCCTGAACGAGATTTTTGTCCCTTATGTCCCCGCCCTGCGGTTTTACCAAGCCCAGAGCCTATCCCTCTACCGGGTCGTTTTCTGGTTAGCCGACTACCTGCATTTGGCTTTAGTGTATTAAGTTTCATAAACTCAGACCTCCACCTTAAGCAAGTACGACACTTTATTAATCATACCTCTATTTTCGGGGGTATCTTCAACCTCAGCAGTCTGGTTAATTTTCTTTAGCCCCAAACCTTTAACGCAAGCTTGGTGTGACTTCAAGCGACCAATTAAACTTCTTACGAGTGTCACTTTTACTTTATTTGATGATGTGGACATAAAACTATTCCAAAATCTGCTCGACAGAAAGACCTCTTTTCGCAGCCGCATATTCAGGAGAATGCATCTGAGAAAGACCAGCAATGGTAGCCCTGACAACATTGATGGGATTATTGCTGCCAATTATCTTAGCCAATACATCTTTGACACCAACAGCCTCGAAGACTGCCCTCATAGCACCGCCTGCGATAATACCGGTACCTTCCGAAGCCGGTTGCATATAAACCTTTGCAGCACCATGATAACCAACCGTTGAATACTGTAAAGTACCGCTTTCAAGGTGAATATCTTTCATATCGCGTCGTGCTTTTTCCATTGCTTTCTGAATCGCAACCGGCACTTCTTTCGCTTTTCCATAGCCTAACCCAACTCGGCCATTGCCATCACCAACCACAGTTAAGGCCGCAAACCCAAACTGTCGACCGCCCTTAACAACTTTAGCAACACGATTAACTGCAACGAGCTTCTCAATGAAATTGTCAGCTGCAACTTGATTATCACTTTTTGCCATATATACAACCTAAAATTGAAGGCCTTGTTCACGAGCAGCCTCAGCTAGCGCACGAACTCGACCGTGATAGTTAAAGCCCGAGCGATCAAAAGCGACTTTAGCCACTCCTGCCTCCTTAGCTTTTTGAGCAATCAATCGTCCAACGGCTTTAGCCGCATCAATATTCCCGGTATTGGCCACTTCGCTTTTTATTACTGATTGCTGTGTTGAAACCGAAACAACAACCTCGGATCCGGGCATTATCAGTTGAGCATAGATGTGTCTAGGCGTACGATGTACACACAACCTAGGACTCCCTAAGCGTTTAATTTTAGACCGGCTTTTTTTTGCCCGGCGTAACCTTGCATCCTTTTTATTCATATCACAATTCAAGTCAGGTAAATAAATTAAAATTACTTTTTCTTCGCGTCTTTTAATGTAACGCGCTCATCTGAGTAACGTACACCTTTACCTTTGTAAGGCTCAGGTGGGCGATAAGCTCTGATCTCAGAGGCAACTTGCCCTACGATTTGCTTATCTGCTCCCTTAACAATAACCTCTGTTTGGCTAGGAGTTTCAATTGTGATTCCATCGGGAACCTGATGAGAAACAGGATGCGAAAAGCCTAAAGCAAGCTCTAAAACATTACCCTTAGCCTGAGCCCGATAACCTACACCTACCAATTGAAGTTTTTTCTCAAACCCGTTAGAAACACCTTGAATCATGTTGGCGGCTTTCGCGCGCGCGGTACCCGCAAGAGATACTGCACTTTTAGACTTATTTTTGGCGGAAAATATGAGGTTACCTTCAACCTTTTCAACGTTCACCGCCGTATGGATAGGCTCAACAAGTGTCCCTTTCGGACCTTTAATCGTTAGGGCTTCTTCCTGCAAGTTGATATCAACTGAGGCAGGTATTTCGACTGGTTTTTTTGCAATTCTTGACATAGTTAGTTACTTCTTAGTTTTCTAGAACTAGAACCTAGTAAACAGTACAAATTATTTCACCGCCATAGCCCTGTTGCCTGGCTTGGCGGTCAGACATAATTCCTTTGGATGTTGAAACCACAGCAACGCCGATGCCACCTAAGACTTTAGGCAGCTCATGTTTACCCTTAAAAACTCTTAATCCAGGTCGACTCACACGCTTCAAAGACTCTATCACAGGCTTTGATTGAAAATACTTCAACTCGATTGTTAGCTCTTTTTTTCCATTACCTACATCAGCAATAGTAAAGTCATTAATGTAACCCTCGCTTTTCAGTAGGGCAACAATCGATTCTTTTTGCTTTGAAGAAGGCACAATAACCGACTGTTTTTGAGCTCTTTGAGCGTTTCTAATTCTTGTTAGCATATCGGCTATCGGGTCAGACATACTCATTTTAAAAAGTCCTCAATAAATCGCTACCAACTAGCCTTAGTTAACCCCGGAACATCACCACGCATTGCAGCTTCACGCAATTTATTCCGGCCTAAACCAAACTTCCTAAAGTATCCATGGGGCCTCCCCGTCAGTTCACACCGATTTCGTTGTCTTACTGGGCTTGAGTCCCTGGGTAAAGATTGCAGTTGATAAACTGCTTGCTGCTTTTCTTCATAGTTAACGGAAGGATCAGCAATGATTTTTTTAAGCTCATCACGCTTAACCTTGTACTTAGCAACAGCCTCTCCGCGTTTTTTTTCACGCGCAATCATTGATTTCTTAGCCATAATTAACTTATTTCCTAAAAGGGAAATTAAAAGACCTCAAAAGATGACGAGCTTCATCATCAGTTTTCGCCGAAGTCGTAATTGTCACATCCATACCCCGCAGGGAATCAATTTTGTCATAGTCAATCTCAGGAAAAATAATTTGTTCCTTAATCCCAAGGCTATAGTTCCCATGGCCATCGAACGAGTTGGGGTTCAATCCCCTAAAATCACGGATACGAGGAATTGCTATTGATACTAAACGATCAAGAAATTCATACATCCGTTCTTTCCGCAAAGTGACCTTGCAACCAATTGGGTAACCTTCCCGAATTTTAAAGCCGGCGATAGACTTTCTTGCTTTGGTTACGATTGGTTTTTGGCCGGTGATTTTCGTCAAGTCCGAAACGGCATGCTCAATAACTTTTTTATCGTTAAGCGCATCACCCAAGCCCATATTAATAGTAATTTTCTCAACTCGAGGGATTTCCATTGAACTCGAGTATTTGAATTCAGCCTGTAAGGCTTCAGTGACATCTTTGTGATAATGATCTTTAAGCCGAGCGCCCATTTTATCCACCAATAATATTTCCTGATTTCTTGAAAAAGCGGGCTTTTTCACCACCTTCCAGCACTTTAATTCCTACCCGCTCAGCCTGGCCAGACTCTGGATTAAAAACCATGAGATTTGAAAGCTGGATAGGGGCCTCTTTTTCTACAATTCCACCTGCAACCCCTGAATTAGGATTGGGTTTAGTATGGCGTTTAACTATATTAATGTTTTCTACCAGCGCTTTATTATTAGAAAGCACTGCTTTAATTTTCCCACGCCTACCTTTATCGCGGCCTGCGATAACAACAACTTCATCACCTTTCACAATCTTATTCATCTGAATAACCTAGCGAGTTAAAGCACTTCGGGTGCCAAAGAAATAATCTTCATAAAGTTTTCACTACGCAGTTCGCGTGTTACAGGACCAAAAATCCTTGTCCCAATCGGTTCAAGTTTATTATTTAGAATCACCGCAGAATTCCCGTCAAACCTAATTGTTGACCCATCAGGACGCCGAACCCCTTTACGGGTTCTGACAATAACTGCGTTATGAACCTCGCCTTTTTTAACTCGACCCCGCGGTATTGCATCCTTGATGCTAACCTTAATTACATCACCGATACCCGCATAACGGCGTTTAGAACCACCAAGGACTTTAATACACTGGACCTTTTTAGCGCCACTATTATCAGCAACATTTAAAACCGACTGCATCTGTATCATTGTTATAAACCTTATTTGAGCAAATCAACTCTTTTATACATTGGTTTTAATGACGCTATCCAACACCCATGTCTTTGTCTTAGACAAAGGTCGCGTCTGTTTCACACGAACAACATCTCCTTCTTTCGCCAGAGAGTTTTCGTCATGCACATGCACCTTTTTAGAGCGCTTAACATACTTTCCATAAACCGGGTGCTTAACTTGCCGCTCGACTAACACAGTAATAGTTTTGTTCATTTTTGCACTACTGACTACGCCTATTACTGAACGCTCAAGTGAGTTTTTATCAACCATGTTTAGCCCCTTTTCACTTACCACTTCGTTCATTAATTAAGGTATGAATACGTGCGATACTTTTTCTTGCTACCTTAAACAAATGCGGTTTAGGTGCTTGCCCAATACTTTGTTGAAGACGAAGACTAAAAACTTCTTTCTGAGAAGCTTCCAGCTCTTTCTCTAGCTCAGCAATACTTTTTTCACGTAAATCTTTAATTTTCATCACATTACTGACCGTTTAACAAATACTGTTTTCACAGGAAGTTTTGCGCTCGCCAACTTAAAAGCTTCTCGCGCCAGATCCTCAGAAACGCCTTCCATTTCGTAGAGAACTCTCCCAGGCTGAATCTTCATCACCCAATACTCCACGTTTCCTTTACCTTTACCCATTCTGACTTCAATCGGTTTTTTTGTAATCGGCACATCCGGGAACATACGAATCCATATCTTCCCACCACGTTTAACATGCCTAGTCATTGCACGACGAGCTGATTCAATTTGCCTTGCTGTAATCCGCCCTCGATCGACAGATTTCAATCCATACTCACCGAAACTGACCTTATCACCTGATAATGACAGGCCTCGATTACGTCCCTTGTGCTGTTTACGAAACTTTGTTCTTTTTGGCTGAAGCATAACCTTTAACCTTGTTTTGCAGAGGTAGACTGAGTTCCAGATACCCGCGCCTGCTCTAAATCAAATATTTCACCTTTACAAATCCAAGTCTTGACACCTATAACACCATAGGTTGTATTAGCTTCAGCTTGGCCGTAGTCAATATCTGCTCTGAGCGTGTGAAGCGGCACTCGACCTTCCCGATACCACTCTCTACGCGCAATCTCAGCACCATTTAATCGCCCAGAAACAGAGACTTTAATCCCTTGAGCGCCTAATCTCATTGTATTACTTACAGCACGCTTCATAGCTCTTCGAAACATCACCCTACGCTCCAGTTGTTGCGCAATATTTTCAGCAACAAGCTGAGCATCAAGCTCAGGTTTACGTATTTCTGCAACGTTCACTTTCACGCTATTAACACCGAGTGCCATCATTGGGGCAATTTGAGCCCTCAATTTTTCTATGTCTTCGCCTTTCTTACCAATAACAATGCCTGGACGTGCAGTATGAATTGTAATCACTGCAGCTCTAGCAGGGCGCTCAATCTGAATTTTGCTTACAGAAGCATGTGACAGCTTGTCTTTTAAAAACTTGCGAACACAGAGATCTTCATTTAAAAACTTTGCGTATTCTTCGTTTCCCGCATACCAAACAGAGTTCCAATATGTAGAAATACCCAGCCTAATACCAATCGGATGTACTTTTTGCCCCATATCAATAATCTCTATTTGCTATAGTTCACCAACAGTTACTGAAACATGGCAGCTCCGCTTAAAAATCCGGTTTGCCCTACCCTTCGCGCGCGCTTGGATCCGCTTCATAGTGGGACCTTCATCAACCCTCACTTCCGAAACAATCAATTCATCCACATCAGCGCCTTCGTTATGTTCTGCATTTGCAATCGCCGATTCAATAACTTTCTTCAAAAGGGCAGCCCCCTTTCTATTACTAAAAGTGAGCTTTTCCAGCGCACTTTCAACTGGGAGACCTCTAACCTGATCAGCCACCAAACGAATTTTTTGTGCTGATGAACGCGCATATTTTTGAGTAGCAGATACTTCCAACACAATTTTCTCCTAGCGGGACTTCTTGTCTGCAACATGACCACGATAAGTTCTTGTGGCAGAAAACTCTCCCAACTTATGCCCAACCATATTTTCACTCACGAGCACAGGAACATGTTGCCGGCCATTATGAACTGCGATCGTCAACCCAACCATATCTGGTGTAATCATTGACCGTCTCGACCAGGTTTTAATAGGTCGTTTACTGTTTGATGCTTTAGCCTCTGTGACTTTTTTTACCAAGTGCAAATCCACAAAAGGACCTTTTTTAAGTGAGCGTGGCACAAGGACCCCCTATTTATTTTTTCGCCGACGAACAATCATTTTATCTGTTCGCTTGTTTGATCGTGTTTTATAGCCTTTTGTTGGAACACCCCACGGACTCACAGGATCTCGCCCACCTGAAGTGCGCCCCTCTCCACCACCGTGCGGGTGATCAACTGGGTTCATAACAACCCCACGGACAGTGGGGCGCACACCACGCCACCTACTTGCACCCGCTTTACCGAGTTTACGCAACCCGTGTTCAGAATTACCTGCAACACCCAGTGTCGCATAACACTCTGCGAGAACTTTCCTCATCTCACCTGAACGGAGCTTAAGTGTCGCGTATACGCCCTCGCGAGCAACAAGCTGCGCAGAAGAACCAGCACTTCGAGCAAGCTGAGCACCCTTCCCGGGACGCATCTCTACACAGTGAACAATACTACCCACGGGCATATTGCTAAGGGGTAAAGCATTTCCAGTCTTAATTGGCGCTTCTCGCCCAGACATTAATGACTGCCCCACCTTCAAGCCTTCCGGAGCGATAATGTATCGCCGTTCACCATCTGCGTACAACAATAGCGCTATATTTGAAGTGCGATTGGGATCATATTCAATTCTCTCTACCTTCGCAGGAATTGAATATTTGTCGCGCTTAAAGTCAACAATTCTATATTTACGTTTATGTCCACCACCCTTATGACGAACAGTAATTCGACCTAAGTTATTCCGACCACCACTTCGAGTCTTTTTCGCTGTTAATGAAGATAACGGCCCACCTTTATGATTATCTTTATTTACAACACCAACAGCGAAACGGCGCCCAGGTGAGGTAGGTTTACTTTTCACTAAAGCCATTTCAACCTCCTCCCACACTCAAAAAATCAATATCTTGACCAGCTTCCAAACGAACAACAGCCTTTTTCCAATCGGATCTAACTCCTTCCAAACGTCCTGTTCGCTTCTTTTTCCCTTTAACATTTAAAATGCGAACAGAGCGAACCTGAACGGAAAAAATTGATTCGACTGCTTTTTTCACCATCAATTTATTAGCTCTTGAATCAACCTTAAAAGTATGTTGACCGCTAACCTCAGAAAGCAAACTTGACTTCTCTGAAACATGAGGAGCAACCAGAACCTGATATTTACTGATACCGCTCACGTAAGCGCCCCCTCTAATTGTTTTAGAGCATCAATTTCAAACAAAACCTTATCTGAACGAACGAGACTGACAGGATTAACATTCTTCACCGATAAAACTTCAACTTTTTCAAGATTCCTTGAAGCCAGTCGAACAGCATCATTCACTTCAGATAACACAAGCAACACATTTTGTATGCGACAATCAACCCCCAGCCCACCTAGCGCATCAACAAGCAACTTCGTTTTCGCTTCAGAAAAGCCAAAGGACTCCATGACAACAAGCCGATCACCTCGAACCAACTCTGACAATATAGAGCGCATTGCACTCCGATACATTTTTTTATTCAGTTTCTGTTGATAAGAGCGAGGGCTAGAGGCAAAAGTAACACCACCTGACCGCCATAACGGAGAGCGTATAGTACCTGCACGCGCACGACCTGTACCTTTTTGCCGCCATGGTTTAGCACCACCACCATTTACAGCGGATCGACTCTTTTGAGCAACACTACCCTGCCTAGCTGCCGATAGATAAGCAACCACCGCCTGGTGCACAAGTGACGGATTGTACTCAACCCCAAAAACCGAGTCTACGCCTTCAACAGCAGACCCCTCATTTACTGTATTTAACTTCACTTACCCAGCCCCAACTTGTTTCTTTACCGCCGGTTTCACGACGACATCTCCACCTTTTGGACCCGGAATACCACCTTTCACTAAAAGGCAGTTATCTTCCGGACGAACACCAATCACTTCAAGGTTCTGTATCGTCCTCCGAACAGCACCCATATGACCCGCCATCTTTTTACCTTTAAAAACGCGCCCAGGCGTTTGATTCTGACCAATAGAACCAGGCGCCCTGTGCGAAAGCGAGTTACCATGCGTCGCATCTTGAGTACGGAAGTTATAGCGCTTGATAACACCACCATAACCCTTACCAATCGTTCTGGCTGCAACATCAACCCGCTGCCCAACCGAAAAAACTTCAACCGAAACTTCCGACCCAACGGCGTAACCAGGATCATCACCAACAACCGGAACCTCCCAAAGCCCCCGACCGGGAGAAACGCCTGCCTTTGCGAAGTGCCCACTCTCTGCCTTGGTCAAAGAAGAAGCCTTCTTTTCTCCAGTTGTGACTTGATAAGCGACATAGCCATCCTCATCAACAGAGCGAGCAGAAACAATCCTGTTAGGCAGAACCTCCACAACCGTCACCGGCTCAGATCTCCCGTCCTCCAAGAAAATCCGAGTCATACCGCATTTTTTCCCTAACAAACCAATTGACATTTCGGGTCCTAACTAAAAAGCCTCAGTGAGCACAACATTATAACATTGAGAAGTGAAGTGGCCAACAAAATATTACAACTATTTCTTTAATTCAGTTTTATCTGAACATCAACTCCAGCTGCTAAATCAAGCTTCATCAAAGCATCAACTGTTTTATCTGTTGGATCCAGAATATCCAATAACCTTTTATGCGTCCTCACTTCGTACTGATCACGCGCATCCTTATTAACGTGCGGGGAAATCAGTACAGTAAAACGTTCTTTCTTAACAGGCAGCGGAATAGGGCCAAGTACTCGAGCACCTGTCCGCTTAGCTGTCTCTAAAATTTCCCGAGCTGAGCGATCGATCAACTTATGATCAAAGGCTTTTAAACGAATACGAATATTTTGTTTTTGAGTTGCCATCTTATTCAATCACCTTTGATACGACTCCGGCGCCCACTGTACGGCCACCTTCACGAACAGCGAACCGTAAACCCTCTTCCATCGCAATCGGTGCAATCAGGTTAACTTTCACCTTAACATTATCCCCAGGCATGACCATTTCCACACCTTCAGGCAGTTCAACTGCTCCGGTCACATCCGTTGTCCGAAAATAAAACTGCGGTCGATAGCCATTAAAGAAAGGTGTGTGACGCCCTCCTTCATCTTTACTCAAAACGTAAACCTCAGCCTCAAATGTGGTGTGCGGGGTAATAGAGCCCGGCACGCAAAGTACTTGCCCTCGCTCAACGTCGTCGCGCTTGGTGCCCCGCAGCAGAACACCAACATTGTCGCCAGCTTCGCCCGAGTCCAGTAGCTTGCGGAACATTTCTACTCCGGTCACGGTGGTTTTGCTGGTATCCCGGATGCCGACAATTTCGATCTCATCACCAACCTTTACAATGCCACGCTCGATCCGACCCGTGACCACGGTACCCCGGCCTGAGATAGAGAAGACGTCTTCAATCGGCATAAGGAAGGGCTTGTCAACCGGACGCTCGGGCAAAGGAATGTAGGAGTCTAACGCTTCCAACAGTTTCAATACGGCAGGTACGCCAATGTCGCTACTGTCATTCTCAAGAGCTTTGAGCGCAGAGCCTGTTACGATTGGGGTGTCATCACCGGGGAAGTCGTAACTGTCCAGCAGTTCTCGCACTTCCATTTCAACCAGCTCCAGCAACTCTTCGTCGTCAACCATGTCGGCTTTATTCAGAAATACGACGATGTAGGGAACGCCTACTTGACGAGCCAGAAGGATGTGCTCCCGCGTCTGCGGCATGGGACCGTCAGCCGCTGAACAGACGAGGATGGCGCCGTCCATCTGCGCAGCCCCTGTGATCATGTTTTTCACGTAGTCCGCATGACCTGGACAGTCAACGTGTGCGTAGTGACGATTTTCGGTTTCGTATTCAACGTGCGCTGTCGCGATGGTGATCCCGCGAGCACGCTCTTCAGGCGCATTGTCAATCTGATCATAGGCCTTGAACTCACCGCCACGCTGCTCAGCACATACTTTTGTCAATGCCGCTGTCAGCGTCGTTTTACCATGATCAACGTGACCTATCGTTCCCACGTTGACGTGCGGCTTCGTCCTCTCAAACTTTTCCTTCGACATCTGGTTTTACCTCTTCAAAAAATTTTCACATCTACCGAAAAAATCACTTAACTATAGTGCTTGCAACAGCTGATGGCGCTTCTGCATACCGTCCGAACTTCATCGTATACGTTGCACGCCCCTGAGTCATCGACCTCAAATCAGTTGCATAGCCAAACATTTCAGAAAGAGGCGCCTCCGCATGCACCATCTTCCCTGCACGACTATCATCCATACCATGAACCACACCGCGCCGCTTATTTAAGTCGCCAATCACGTCACCCATGTACTCTCCTGGGGTGACAACCTCAACATCCATAACAGGCTCTAAGAGCACTGGTCCTGCTTGCTCACAAGCCTCACGAAAACCCATAGCAGCAGCAATTTTAAAGGCCATTTCACTGGAGTCAACATCGTGGTAAGAGCCATCCAGCAGCACAGCCTTCAAACCAATAACTGGATATCCCGCCAGCACCCCACTTCCCATCTGCTCTTCAATGCCTTTTTCAACCGCCCCAATATATTCTTTAGGAACAGCTCCACCAACAATTTTGCTTTCAAAACAAAACTCTTCGTTAAACTCCGTTGGCTCGACTTTCAGAATGACATGCCCATATTGACCACGTCCACCTGTTTGCCTTATAAACTTCCCTTCACCACGCCCTTCTCTCTGTATTGCTTCACGGTACGCCACTTGCGGCTTACCCACACTAGCCTCAACACCGAACTCTCTCCGCATACGGTCAACAAGCACCTCAAGGTGCAACTCACCCATGCCCGATATGAGCGTCTGTGCAGACTCCTCATCTATCTTAACACGGAAGGAAGGGTCCTCCTGCGCCAACTTAGCAAGCGCGATAGACATTTTATCTTGGTCCAGTTTTGTTTTGGGTTCAACAGCCACCGAAATCACTGGTTCCGGAAAGTCCATACGCTCTAAGACAATCTCATTCCCAAGCTCACACAATGTCTCCCCGGTTGCAACATCTTTGAGCCCCACAGCTGCCGCGATATCTCCCGCCCGAACCTCTTTGAGCTCCTCTCTATTATTAGAATGCATCTGCAAAATACGACCGATCCGCTCTTTCTTCTTTTTCAGTGGATTATAAACCGCATCCCCTGACCGAAGAACACCAGCGTACACACGAAAAAAGGTCAATGTGCCAACAAATGGGTCAGCTGCGATCTTAAACGCCAAAGCGGCAAATGGCTCATCATCAGACGCTGCCCGAGAAACCTCAACACCATCTACCTCACCTTTGACAGGCGGCACATCAGTTGGTGCCGGCAGGTAAGCGATGACCCCATCCAAAACAGGCTGAACACCCTTATTTTTGAACGCAGAGCCACAAAAAACCGGAACGACCTCATTTCCCAAAACACGAGAGCGGAGCCCAGCAATAATCTCAGCCGGAGACAAGCCTCCATCCTCTAAATATTGCTCAGTCAACCTCTCGGAAGACTCAGCCGCCGCCTCGACTACCTTTTCGCGCGCCACCTCAGATTGCAGCAGCAAGTCATCGGGGATCGCCCCTTCACGAAATGTAGCACCTTGCACATCATCATCCCAATAGAGCGCCTTCATCTCAATCAGGTCAACTACGCCTTTAAAATCCTCTCCAGATCCAATTGGCAACTGGACCGGCAATGCAAAAGCCCCTAATCTTTCCTGGACCTGATTAATCACTCCGTGAAAATCAGACCCTACCCGATCCATTTTATTAACGAAGGCAATGCGAGGCACATGATATTTATCTGCCTGACGCCACACCGTTTCCGATTGAGGCTCAACACCACCTACCGCACAAAAAACAGCTACCGCACCATCCAGAACCCGGAGCGAACGCTCAACTTCAATCGTAAAGTCAACATGCCCTGGCGTATCAATAATATTGATTCGATGCGACGGAAACTGTTTTCTAGACCCGCTCCAGAAGCATGTTGTTGCCGCTGAAGTGATCGTTATCCCTCGCTCTTGCTCCTGCTCCATCCAGTCCATGACTGCTGCCCCATCATGAACTTCACCGATTTTGTACGACACCCCTGTATAAAAAAGAATACGCTCGGTTGTTGTTGTTTTACCCGCATCAATATGGGCCATGATGCCTATATTGCGATAATACTCGATCGGGGTTGTACGCGCCACGGACCTAGTCCTTGCAGTTCAGCAGAAAACGACTACCAACGGTAATGAGCAAAAGCCCTGTTAGACTCCGCCATACGATGCGTATCTTCTCTCTTTTTAACCGCAGAACCACGCTTATCTGCAGCATCCATCAACTCACCGGCCAGCTTTTGCGTCATGGTTTTTTCACCACGTTTACGAGCTGAGTCAATAAGCCAACGCATCGCTAATGCGTTACGCCGAACTGGACGCACTTCAACTGGCACCTGATAAGTCGCCCCCCCTACTCGACGAGACTTTACCTCTACAGCGGGCGCAACATTATCGATCGCCGACTCCAACAAAGCCAAGGCGTCACCTTTGCCTTTCTCAGCAATCAAGTCGAGCGAACCATAAAGTATCCTTTCCGCCACTGACTTTTTCCCGTCTTTCATCAACATATTGACGAATTTTGTTAATTTAACGCTCTTGAATTTAGGGTCCGGCAAGACCTCGCGTTTAGGAACTTCTCTGCGTCTAGACATACTTAAAACCCATGAATTTATCTTTAAAATGCAGGTCAACTAGGATTTAGGACGCTTCGTCCCGTACTTGGAACGCCCCTGTTTACGCCCTTCAACACCTTGCGTATCTAAATTACCTCTTACGGTATGGTAGCGAACACCTGGCAGATCCTTCACTCGCCCACCTCGAATCAACACAACCGAATGCTCTTGAAGATTGTGTCCTTCACCACCGATATAAGAAGCAACCTCATACCCACTTGTCAAACGCACGCGAGCCACTTTCCTCATCGCAGAGTTCGGCTTTTTAGGCGTCGTGGTATAAACCCGCGTACATACACCTCTGCGCTGAGGACAAGCCTCCAAGGCAGGTACATTTGTTTTGCTTACTTTTCTCTTTCTAGGCTTTCGAACCAACTGGTTGATCGTTGCCATAAAACTTAACCCTAAATTAACCTGTTAAAATTGAACAATCCAAAAACAGCACTTTCTTCTTGGCAAAGAGGAAGAATTCTATAAATTAAAGCTACTTATGTCAAGCGAAAAGGAAGTACTTAACACCTCTCCACCATGGCTTTATCAGCCTTCTGACAATTCAGGCTCTGCTGTAGAAAACAAGTCTTCCGCACTCAATGCCTTACGATTGCGCCTTCTATTATCGTGGTACGCTTTACCTGTGCCCGCCGGTATCAATCGTCCAACAATCACATTTTCCTTAAGCCCACGGAGATCATCTTTCGCACCCCGCACCGCAGCTTCAGTGAGCACACGTGTCGTTTCCTGGAAAGACGCTGCCGAAATAAACGACTCTGTTACAAGTGATGCTTTGGTAATACCTAGCAATATTGATTCAAATTTTGCTGGACCTTGCCCTTCTGCAACAACCTTTTCGTTGATTTCAAGCGTTCTTGCTCTATCCACCTGCTCACCCCTTAGGAACCTGGTGTCACCCGGATAAGTGATTTCAACCTTGCGAAGCATCTGTCTGATAATGACTTCAATATGCTTATCATTGATGCGAACACCCTGCAAGCGATAAACATCTTGAATTTCATTGACTAAGTAAGATGCCAACTCTTCGACACCGAGTAGTCGGAGAATATCATGCGGATTAAGCTCACCATCCACAATAATTTCACCTTTCTCAACAGTTTCACCTTCAAAAACATTGATATGGCGCCATTTCGGAATGAGCTCCTCATAGCGCTCATCACCCTCGCCGGTGATAACCAACCGTTGCTTACCTTTCGTTTCTTTGCCAAAGGAAATCATACCGCTTCTTTCAGCCATAATCGCTGATTCTTTTGGCTTTCTTGCTTCAAAAAGATCGGCAACCCGAGGCAATCCCCCTGTAATGTCGCGCGTTTTAGAAGACTCTTGCGGTATCCGTGCAATAACATCACCCGCCTCGACCGTATAACCATCTTCTAAACCGATAATAGCTCCTTGAGGAAGCAGGTAATGAACAGGAATATCTGTGCCTGCATAACAAAGATCATTCCCCTCACTATCGACTAGCTTAACGAGTGGGCGCAGGTCCTTACCTGAGGACCCCCTCATTTTTGGATCAATTACAACGGTGGAGGTTAGCCCTGTAATATCGTCCGTCTGCGAACTGACTGTGACACCATCGACGAAGTCAATTGTACGCACAGTACCTGCAACCTCTGTCACGATTGGGTGCATATGGGGATCCCAAGTTGCGACTACCGTACCGGCCGCTACTTCTCCCCCCTCCTTGACACTCAATGTGGCACCATAGGGCACTTTATAACGCTCACGCTCACGCCCCTGAGGATCAATAACACTCAATTCGCAGGAGCGCGAGACAATAATGGCATCACCATTTTTATTTTCGATCTGTTTAACACCATGCAAACGAATACTACCTTGAGCTCTTACCTCAACACTGCTTGCCGCCGCAGAACGACTCGCTGCACCACCAATATGGAATGTCCGCATCGTCAACTGCGTGCCTGGCTCACCAATCGATTGCGCCGCAATCACACCAACAGCTTCACCCTGGTTAATGATATGCCCACGCGCCAAATCTCGCCCATAACATGCTGCACAAACACCATAGCGAGACTCGCAGGTAATGGCTGAGCGAACCAAAAGCTCATCAACGCCTGCTGCTTCAAGCTCGTCAACAGATTTCTCGTCCAGCAACACACCACGTTCAATCACAACCTCATCTTTGCCAGGCCGATAAACATCTGTTGCTGTGACCCGCCCCAACACGCGCTCTCTTAAAGGCTCGACTACATCACCACCTTCAATAATTGACTTCATCAACAAGCCGGCTTCGGTTCCGCAGTCCTCCTCAGTGATCACGAGATCTTGAGCAACATCCACCAGCCTACGGGTCAAGTACCCGGAATTTGCCGTTTTCAGGGCCGTATCTGCCAAACCCTTACGTGCACCATGCGTGGAAATAAAGTATTGCAGTACATTTAACCCTTCGCGGAAATTCGCAGTGATCGGCGTCTCGATAATGGAGCCATCCGGCTTAGCCATCAGGCCTCGCATACCTGCCAGCTGACGAATCTGTGCCGCGGAACCACGCGCACCTGAGTCAGCCATCATATAAATCGAATTGAATGATTCCTGCTCAACAACATTGCCATCCGCATCTTCAACCTGATCAGTACCTAGCTCATCCATCATCGCTGCAGCAACCTGGTCATTCGCATGCGACCAAATGTCGATAATTTTGTTGTAGCGCTCGCCGACTGTCACTAAACCCGACGCATACTGATCATCAATTTCTTTCACTTCATCTTCAGACTTCGTAACAATGTCCAGCTTAAGTGACGGGATAACCATGTCATTCATGCCAATCGACACACCCGCTTTCGTAGCATAACGAAAACCGGTGTATAGAAGGCGATCCACAAACACAACAGTATTTTTCAAACCTGCATTCCGATAACTGGCATTAATCAAGTTCGAAATAGCTTTTTTTGACATCTCCTTATCAACCATCTCAAATGGCAGTTCTGCAGGCAAAATTTCTGAAAGAATGGCTCGCCCTACCGTTGTTTGGCGCACCGGCCTGGTTATATGCTGAACTCCGTCGTTATCCACCACCTGCTCTTCTATTCGCACCGTTACTGAGGCATGTAATGAAACAACCCCCATTTCATAGGCACGTTTGCACTCAGCGACACTGGAAAACATTTTCCCTTCACCCAGCGCATTGACTGACTTTCGAGTCATGTAGTAAAGCCCGAGAACGATATCCTGAGACGGAACAATAATGGGCTCACCGTTCGCTGGCGACAGCACATTGTTGGTAGACATCATTAAAGCGCGTGCTTCAAGCTGCGCCTCAATAGACAACGGCACATGCACAGCCATCTGGTCACCATCGAAGTCAGCATTAAAGGCGGCGCAGACAAGTGGGTGTAATTGAATGGCCTTGCCTTCGATCAACATGGGCTCAAAGGCTTGGATACCCAAACGGTGAAGCGTCGGTGCGCGGTTAAGCAATACAGGGTGCTCACGAATGACTTCTTCGAGAATATCCCACACCTCAGGACCTTCGCGTTCGACCATTTTCTTCGCTGCTTTAATGGTCGGAGCAATCCCCCTCATTTGGAGCTTACTAAAGATAAAGGGCTTGAATAGTTCCAGCGCCATTTTTTTGGGGAGACCGCATTGGTGAAGCTTCAGCGCTGGCCCCACTACGATGACTGAACGCCCAGAGTAATCCACACGCTTGCCCAAAAGATTCTGCCGGAAGCGCCCCTGTTTTCCTTTAATGCTATCCGCTAAGGACTTTAAAGGTCGACGGTTACTGCCGGTAATCGCCCGCCCGCGACGACCATTATCAAGCAGTGCATCAACAGACTCTTGCAGCATCCGCTTTTCATTGCGGACAATAATGTCGGGAGCATTGAGTTCAAGCAGCCGCCGCAATCGGTTATTCCGATTGATAACACGACGGTAAAGATCATTGAGATCGGAAGTGGCAAATCGCCCCCCATCCAATGGAACCAGAGGACGCAGATCAGGCGGAAGTACAGGCAAGACGGTCATCACCATCCACTCGGGGTGATTGCCTGACTCCAAAAAAGCCTCAACTAATTTTAAACGTTTCGTAAGCCTCTTAAGCTTTGTTTCTGAACGCGTACCCTCAATTTCTTCTCTTAGATTGACCGCTTCTGCGGATAAGTCGATCTTTTTCAACAGATCGTGAATCGCTTCCGCCCCCATACGCGCATCAAACTCATCACCGTACTCTTCAATGGCCTCCAGATACTGTTCATCCGTTAACAATTGCCCGGCCTCTAGTGGCGTCATGCCCGGATCAACAACAACGTAGGCTTCAAAATAAAGCACACGCTCCACTTCTCTAAGCGTCATATCCATCAACAAGCTGATTCTTGAAGGCAGTGATTTCAAAAACCAGATATGCGCTACCGGACTGGCCAACTCAATGTGCCCCATTCGCTCACGGCGCACCTTTGTTTGAGTAACTTCTACCCCGCATTTCTCACACAAAACACCACGGTGTTTCAACCGTTTGTATTTGCCGCACAAACATTCAAAATCTTTTACCGGGCCAAAAATTTTCGCACAAAACAAACCACTTCGCTCCGGTTTAAACGTGCGGTAATTAATGGTTTCAGGCTTTTTTACCTCACCAAATGACCACGAACGAATCATGGCGGGTGATGCCAATCTAACACGAATAGAATCAAAATCTTGTTCGTGTCCAGTCTGTTTGAGAAGATTCAATAAATCTTTCATATTTTCTCCAGCGAAAATTTATACTTTAGGTTTTTTCAATACCAAGTGCGATCTACGTTCAATGATCGTTTTCAAGCTCGATATTCAGCCCCAAAGACCGGATTTCTTTCAGTAGCACATTAAATGATTCAGGCATACCTGCCTCCATTCGATGATCACCGTCAACAATATTTTTGTACATTTTATTGCGGCCCGAGACATCATCTGACTTGACTGTCAACATCTCTTGGAGTGTATACGCAGCCCCATAAGCTTCCAGCGCCCAGACTTCCATCTCACCCAAACGCTGCCCACCAAATTGTGCTTTACCACCCAGTGGCTGCTGGGTCACTAAACTGTAAGGCCCTGTTGAGCGCGCGTGCATTTTATCATCCACCAGATGGTTCAATTTAAGCATATGCATGTACCCGACAGTCACAGGCCGCTCAAACTCGTCGCCTGTCCGGCCATCACGCAAAACCGCCTGCCCTGTTTCAGGCAACCCCGCTAACCTCAGCATTTCTTGAATGTCTGCTTCTGAGGCCCCATCAAACACTGGCGTTGCCATCGGCATACCGTGCCGAAGGTTTTTAGCCAGCTGAAGGACTTCTGCATCAGAAAGCTCATCAATGTTAACTTTTGCTGACTCTACGCTGTGGTTATACACCTCGTTGAGGTATTGACGAAGTGACGCAAGCTCTTCCTGTGCCTCAAGCATTCGATTGATCTTTTGACCTATTCCTTTTGCTGCCCAACCCAAATGGGTTTCCAAAACCTGCCCAACATTCATTCGCGATGGAACACCTAAAGGATTCAAAGCGATATCAACGGGTGTCCCATCCTCAAGGTAAGGCATATCTTCTTCTGGGACAATCATAGAAATAACCCCTTTATTCCCGTGACGCCCCGCCATTTTGTCACCCGGTTGCAACCGCCGTTTAACCGCGAGATAAACTTTCACCATTTTCAAGACACCTGGCGCCAAATCATCGCCAGAAGTAATTTTTTCTTTTTGCTCAAGGTAGCGCTCTTCAAAAAACTCACGTTGCTGCTTCAGCTGCGCAACAGCTTTTTCAAGTTGCTCATTCGCAGCCTCATCACGCAAATTAATTGCAAACCAAGCATCCCGATCAGCTAATCCATGCAGGTATTCCGAGGTAATCTGAGCACCTTTACGGATACCTGATGGCCCTTTCTCAATAACTTGACCTACAAGCAGAGTCTCGATTCGACTAAAACTGTCATTCTCGATAATCCGAAGCTCGTCATCGAGATCTTTTTTAGCCTGACGCATGTCTTCTTCTTCAACTTGACGTGTGCGGGCATCTTTCTCCACACCGTCGCGGGTAAAAACACGAACATCAACAACTGTACCGGACATCCCTGAAGGCACACGCAACGAACTATCTTTCACGTCAGACGCTTTTTCACCAAAAATAGCACGCAAGAGTTTCTCTTCAGGTGTGAGTTGGGTCTCACCCTTGGGTGTCACTTTACCTACCAGGATATCATTGGGCTTCACTTCCGCCCCGACGTAGACAATTCCTGATTCGTCCAGCTTCGAGAGCAACCCTTCGCTCACATTAGGAATGTCAGCTGACACCTCTTCCGGACCAAGCTTGGTATCCCGGGCTACACATGTTAACTCCTGGATGTGAATGGTTGTGAAACGATCCTCTCTCACAACACGCTCGGAAATCAGAATCGAATCTTCGAAGTTGTAACCGTTCCAAGGCATGAAAGCGATAAACATATTCTGCCCCAACGCCAGTTCACCCATATCGGTAGAAGAACCATCTGCGACAACATCGCCTTTCTCAATAACATCACCAGGCTTTACCAATGGCCGCTGGTTAATACATGTGTTTTGGTTCGATCGCGTGTATTTAGTGAGGTTATAGATATCGACACCGACCGACTCATCCGTTGCTTCTTCGTCATTCACTCGCACAACGACACGACTCGCGTCTACTGAATCAACAACTCCCCCGCGGCGAGCCGTTAACGCCGAGCCAGAATCACTGGCAACAATCCGCTCCATACCGGTCCCTACCAGCGGCTTCTCAGCACGCAGTGTCGGCACAGCTTGACGCTGCATATTAGAACCCATCAATGCCCGGTTGGCGTCATCATGCTCCAAAAAAGGAATCAGCGAAGCCGCCACAGAAACAATTTGCTTCGGTGACACGTCCATATACTGAACTCTGTCACGCGACAACATCGTAAATTCATTCTGATGACGACACGACACAAGCTCATCAGCTAACGAGCCTTTTTCATCAATTTCCGCGTTTGCTTGAGCGATTACATAATTGCCTTCTTCAATCGCAGAAAGGTATTCAACTTCATCCGTTACACGTCCATCCACAACCTTACGATAGGGCGTTTCCAAAAAGCCATAACGGTTAGTGCGCGCATAAACTGCCAAGGAGTTGATCAACCCAATATTCGGCCCTTCTGGTGTTTCAATCGGGCACACACGACCATAGTGCGTTGTATGAACATCTCTGACTTCAAAGCCCGCACGCTCGCGTGTCAAACCACCAGGCCCTAATGCAGACACACGACGCTTATGCGTCACCTCTGAAAGAGGGTTATTTTGATCCATAAACTGGGACAACTGACTTGACCCAAAAAATTCTTTAACCGCTGCTGCAACGGGTTTTGCATTGACAATATCGCGCGGCATTAAGCCTTCACTTTCCACCATGCTCAAGCGGTCTTTTACTGCCCGTTCAACACGGACCAAACCCACACGAAAAACATTCTCAGCCATCTCGCCAACGCATCGGATGCGACGGTTGCCCAAGTGATCAATATCATCAATGGTTCCTTCACCATTGCGAATACTGATAAGCACCTTCAGTACATCGAGAATATCTTCCTTTGATAAAAGGCCCGAGCCTGTCTCTTCCTCGCGCCCAACGCGACGATTAAATTTCATACGGCCAACGACAGATAGATCATATCTGTCTTCAGCAAAAAATAGGTTCTCAAACAGGTTTTGTGCAGATTCTTTAGTGGGCGGCTCACCCGGGCGCATCATGCGATAAATTTCAACCTGAGCCTCAACTTGGCTAGTGGTCTGATCAACACGCAAAGTATTAGAGATGTAGGGGCCTCGATCAAGATCATTCGTGTAAAGCGTTTTAAACTCGGTCACACCTGAATCAATCAATTTCTCAACGCTTTCTTCTGTTAACTCGTCATTGATATTGAGAATAACTTCACCAGTAGCAGTATCGATAATATCGTGCGCCAATATCCGCCCAACCAGGTACTCCTTGGAAACAGTTAATTTTTCAACTTCCGCTTTTTTAAGCTCCCGAATATGCTTAGCAGTGACTTTTCTGCCTTGCTCCACGATCACCTGATCACCGGCCATAATATCGAAAAGCGCCGTTTCGCCTCGCAGCCTATCCGCAACCAGCTCTAGCTGTATGCCCCCACTTGACACATAAAATTGATTTGTCTCAAAAAATAAATCAATAACTTCCTGTGTATCATATCCCAGGGCTCTTAATAGGACAGTCACGGGGAGCTTGCGGCGCCGATCAATACGAGTGTAAACCGCGTCCTTGGGATCGAACTCAAAGTCTAACCACGAACCTCGGTAGGGAATAACACGAGCGGAAAATAAAAGCTTTCCAGAAGAGTGCGTTTTACCTTTGTCATGGTCAAAAAACACACCAGGCGAACGATGCAGCTGAGAAACAATAACACGCTCTGTACCATTAATAATAAATGTGCCAGTACCGGTCATTTTCGGCAATTCACCCATGTATACTTCCTGTTCACGGATATCTTTGACCGATTTGTTTTTCCCAGCCTTGTCATAAATCACAAGACGAACCTGGACACGAAGCGGAGCGGCAAATGTGAGACCACGTATGCGACACTCACGCTCATTAAAAACAGGCTTCCCCAGCGTGTAATTTACGTACTGCAATTCAACATTGCCTGAATAACTCACAATCGGAAATACTGAACTGAATGCGGCGTGCAAGCCAACATCTTCCCTTTCCGCCAAAGGCAAATGCTCTTGCAAAAAGCTTTGATAGGAGTCAATCTGTGTTTGCAGCAAGAAAGGCACTTTGAGGACTGCCTCGCGTCGTCCAAAGTCCTTGCGAATGCGTTTCTTTTCTGTAAAGGAATAAGCCATAAGTCCCCTCTAAAACTTACCAAACCAAAACCAAAAATCGAAGCGATGACCTACGCCACCCATCGACAAACACAGAGAGGCCGGCAGTGCTATCACTACCAGCCAGACTCTATAGTATAGATTCTTCTAGACTAAAAACTGATTTCAAACCAATTACTTCAGTTCGACTTCTGCACCAGCCTCTTCTAGTTGCTTCTTGACATCCTCAGCCTCATCCTTATTAACGCCTTCTTTCACTGGCGCAGGCGCTCCTTCTACAAGTGCTTTTGCTTCTTTCAAGCCTAAGCCAGTAATACCTCGGACCGCTTTGATAACAGCAACTTTATTGTCACCAAAACCTTTCAATACAACATCAAACTCGCTTTTTTCTTCTGCTGCTGCAGCACCTGCATCCGCAGCTGCTGGCGCAGCCGCAACTGCCGCGGCGGCAGTGACACCAAACTTTTCTTCCATTGCAGAAATCAGGTCAACGACCTCCATAACAGACATATTAGCGATTGACTCAAGTATCTCTTCTTGTGAAACAGCCACAATCAACTCCTAAATAAAATAAAATTATCGCCTTTTCTTTAATATTAAAAAGAAGGCATAACATTAAAAATAAAATTACGCAGTCTTGGAAGCGCGCACCGCATCCAATGTTCGTACAAGCTTTCCAGGCACTTCATTAAATGTACGAGCCAATTTACCTACAGGTGCCAACATAACTGACATTAGCATAGATATCGCCTGATCTTTAGTTGGCAAATTAGCTAACCGATCAATTTCAGAAGACGCTAAGAGCTGCCCACTAATTGCCCCTGCTTTCAAAACCAGCTTGTCATGTTCCTTGGAAAAGTCGCGCAAAACGCGTGCCGCAGAACCTGGATCAGCTTGAGAAAACGCAATTAATAGTGGCCCCTCTAGTACCTCCTGCATACATTCAAACTCAGTACCCTCAATAGCTCGGCGCGCCAGCGTATTTTTCACGACACGTAAATAAACCTGATCTTCTCGCGCTTTATTTCGAAGGTCGGTCATTTCCGTAACGCTTAAACCGCTATATTCAGCAGCCACAGCAGAGTGTGACTCTGCTGCCACTGCAGCGACTTCCGCAACTACGGCTTTTTTTTCAGCCAAAGTTAGAGCCATAGTGTACCCCTTGATTACAAACTGGGCTTAGCCCATCTTTTCACGAGGCCTAAGCCTCACAGCGGCAACCAATGTCACCACCTATCTACACGGGCAATTAAGCCTAGAATAAAGACACCCGTGATCTTTGATATGAACAGCAAGCAAAGAGCTGTCACACAAAGTCTTTTTCGCCGTTACAACTAGAAAGAGGTCAGGTCAACTACAAGACCGGGACCCATCGTTGTTGAAAGCGTCATTTTCTTAAAATAAACGCCCTTCGCCGAGGAAGGTTTCGCTTTTTTCAAACCATCAATAACTGCATCAAAATTAGCACGCAACGCAGGCACGTCAAAAGCGACCGTGCCGACCGAACAGTGGATCACACCACCTTTATCTGTCCGATATCTGACTTGACCAGCTTTAGCATTTTTAACTGCGGTTTCAACGTCTGCCGCAACCGTACCTGACTTGGGGTTTGGCATCAGCCCGCGGGGACCGAGCACTGTACCCAGTCTACCGACTACCCGCATCGCATCAGGTGAGGCAATTACCACATCATAGTTCATATCGCCTTTTTGAATTGACTCAGCCAAATCTTCCATACCCACGCTGTCCGCACCAGCCGCTTTCGCTTTTTCAGCCTGCTCACCCTGAGTAAAAACAGCAACACGCACGACTTTACCACTACCACTCGGGAGCACCGCTGAACCACGAACAACCTGATCTGACTTACGCGGATCAACCCCCAAATTCACCGCCAAGTCAACTGACTCAGTAAATTTAGCAACGGCAACTTCCTTTAACAGAGCCAGCGCCTCATCGACTGGGTACTCTTTTTCAAAATCAACTTTCTCTCGAATCATTTTGACTCGTTTGCTCAACGCAGCCATTTATACGCCCTCCACTTCAATACCCATACTTCGGGCACTACCTGCTATTGTTCTCACAGCGGCATCGAGCGTTGCTGCAGTTAAGTCAGGCTCTTTGGCCTTAGCAATTTCTTCAAGCTGCTCTCGAGTTACTTTGCCAACCTTATTGGTATTAGGCACACCACTCCCTTTCTGCAACCCTGCTGCTTTTTTCAACAGCACTGAAGCTGGAGGTGTTTTTGTTATGTAAGTAAAACTTCTGTCGTTATATACAGTAATAACAACTGGCACAGGCATACCTGGTTCCAAGCTTTGCGTCGCTGCATTAAATGCCTTACAAAACTCCATAATATTCACACCGTGCTGCCCAAGAGCGGGGCCAACCGGTGGACTTGGGTTCGCCTGCCCTGCCGGCACCTGTAACTTAATGTAGGCATCAATTTTCTTAGCCATTAAAACACTCCTCGCGGGTTCAAACGCTTATCCGGTGGACTTGTTATAGCC
>OBIC01000059.1_pt1 | contig 58908 bp, 53 predicted proteins | sample 1519831 | NCBI WGS metagenome assembly OBIC01 (sample SAMN03019805, study PRJEB22545) | beach sand metagenome | biome: beach; feature: sea beach; material: beach sand | place: USA: Municipal Pensacola Beach, FL | collected 2010-10-20 | depth 40-45 cm m
GGCCAACATGGCTGCTGGTGAATTGCGGCGTACCTTGCGGGATGCCGATGGCGCCACGGGTATCAGCGGGACTGACTTCTACGGGCTGAGCTTGCAGCAGCGTATGGATTATGTTGATTTTATTCTGCAGCAAGCGGGGACTGACCGGCATTTTAAAATCGTGGCGGCAAAGCTTTTCCACACCACCGGCCGTTATACCGAGGCAGAGGACCTGCTGCGATCGGTATTGGGTCGCTACAATGAACGTTCCAATGCTGAGCAGCTGGATCTTTTTGCTCAAGTTCTGGACGCCCAGGGTAAAGAGGAGTCACACGCTGTCCGTCGCTTGCTTGCCAATATTCAGCAGTCGGCGCGCTACGAAGAAATTCTGGAGTCAGGCCTGGAAGGCAGTCAACATCGCTACAAAATTGGGTTGAGGGTGAGCAAGGAAAACGCCGGGCAAGGCATAGAGGTAATTAAAGCTTTCGCAGGCTACCCCTTTGCCAAGGCAGGGGTCAGGCAAGGGGATTATTTGCTGGAGTTTGCGCATCGAAAAATACGGAGCTTGCGATCCATTTGGGTACCCATCACAAACTTTAGCCCGGGCACAGACGTCCCGCTGAAGATCAGGCGAGGCAAACAGGTGTTGGATGTCAGTGTTATTATTGAATGATCAGTGATGCCAAATGAGCGCACACAGAATCCAGCGAAGGCCGCTGGAACAATGTCGGCTTAATGGGACAATAACCGGGGTTTATGATGAGTAATCCATTTCAGGAACAGTTTTTAAAGGCAGGTTTAACCGATAAGAAAAAAGTTAAACAGGTACAAAAAGCACAGAAAAAAAAGACGAGAAAGCAGGAAAAGGGGCATGTCACTCCGGCGGATGAGAGCAAGCAAAAAGCCATGCAGGCAGCTCGGGATAAAGTGGAAAAAGACCGGGCGCTCAACCGGTCCAGAGAAGAAAAATTAAAAGCAAAAGCCATTGATAGCCAAATCCGGCAGCTGATTCAGATGAACGCCATTCACTCTGAGGAGCAAACGTTGGCTTTCAGTTTTGAAGTAGACAAAAAAATCAAAACATTACACGTGGATCAGGCCACCCAACGCAAACTGGTTTCCGGGGCTTTTTGCATCGCAAGGTTAGATGAGCGCTTTACGATTATTCCACGAGGCGCTGCAGACAAAATTATACAGCGAGATCCAGGTTATATCGTTCTCGTCAACACCGCCTCTACTGAAACGCCTGAGGAAGAGGACGCGTACAAGGATTACCAGGTGCCTGATGATTTAATGTGGTGAGACCAGAGAGCCGGTTCAGGTGATTGCGGTCTGTCTGACCAAGGCCGCTGAATCGAAAATCAATAGGATACGCTTGATTGAACTCCCGTTTGTTTCAAACAGTTGGGCCATGGGGGTTGAAATGCTGCCTTTTTCAAATTGATAGATCACACAGGCCGAATCAACATGTTCATACGTTTGTAATACGGTGTAGCTCAGTGATGCAGGTGGGTCTGTTGTTAATGCCTGCAAATACTCATCAGCAGAGCGGCAGTCCATAAAAGGCCCGGTAAACCGGCAATGATCATCCAGAAGGTTTTTGAGGCGGTGAAGATTCTCACCCGAATAAAAAATATCTAAATACTGCATGGCCAATGTGAGTGGTGTGATTGGCATGGCAAGCCTCTTGAGTGATCTGAAGTTTAGCGAAGTAACCCCAAGCTCAGTGATGGAAAGACTATAAGCAAACCAACACGTATCAAATCGCTCAATAAAAAGGGCAGCACGCCTTTGAAAGTCTCCGACATCGAAATATCTTTTGCCAACGTGCTAATGATAAAAACGTTCAATCCTACGGGTGGGGTAATTAAACCCATTTCAACGACAATCAGGGCAAGAATGCCAAACCAGATCAGTGTTTCGTCGGGGGTTAAGCCGAAGTCTAACTGAGCAATGATGGGGAAAAACACTGGAATAGTGAGCAAAATCATCGACAAGCTATCCATCATGCAGCCGAGCAGCAAATACAACCCCAGGATAGCCATTAGAACAACAAAAGGTGACCACGCCATTGCCTGGACAAAGCCAGCAGCTGCAACGGGTAGTTGTGTGAGGGCCAAAAAACTGTTGAAAACATCGGCCCCGAGCAGAATCAGAAAGATCATACCGGATGCACCCGCAGTGCCCTGAATTGTCGCGAGGAATGTGGCTTTGTTCAGTCGGCCGCGGGCATAAGCCAGCAGCCCTGTGCAAACGGCTCCTACGGCAGCACCTTCCGTGGGGGTAAAGACACCGGCATAAATGCCGCCAATGACGAGGCTAAAAATGAATAAGACTGGCCAGGTTTCATACAGTGCCTTGATCCGTTGGGAACGGCTGGCTTTTACCGTAACAGGCCCGGCACTGGGGGACAGCGTCACAATGATGTGAATGGCCACGATGTATCCTGCGACTGCCAAGAGGCCCGGGATCAGGGCTGCTACAAACATGCTGGCGACATTTTGTTCCGTCAAAATGGCATAAATAATTAAAATAATTGAAGGGGGAATGAGAATACCCAGCGTGCCGCCAGCAGCGAGGACTCCGGTGGTCAGTCCACCGGCATAACGGTGTCGACGCATTTCGGGAAGAGCGACCTGGCCCATTGACGCCGCTGTGGCGAGTGATGAGCCACAAATCGCACCAAATCCCGCGCACCCGGCAATCGTGGCCATTGCTAACCCGCCTCGGCGATGGCCCAGCCAGCTTTGTGCCGCGTTGAACAGTGCTCGGCTTAACCCGGCCTGTGTTGCAAACTGGCCCATGAGCAAAAACAGGGGAATCACCGACAGCGAGTAATTGGAAAAAGTATAAAACGGGCCTGTTTGCAGGTGAGCAAGCAGCGGTCCCCCGCCTCGGATAGACAGGTAACCCAAGCCTCCCACCAGCAACATGGCCAGCCCGATAGGCACTCTTAATAACATAAGAATAAACAGCACTGGGAAGGCGAGTGCACCGATTAACAACAGGCTCATCGGGGGCTGCCTGCAGGGTGTGTCTTGAGTTGTTGCCAACTGCTGTATGCGCTTTGCAGACAGGTTAGTATCAAAACGGCCAGACAAAAGACGATAGCGGGAAAGGCCCACCAAACCGGTATGGCCAGAATCATGCTGGTGTCGCCATCGCGATAAAAATTCAGTCCACCGTGTGCCGCGCGCCAGAAAAGTAATGCCGCAATGAACGAGAAGGTCAGGTGAGCGACCGTATCAAGAAAGTGGCATACCGTCGCCGGCCAATGACGGGAAAAAAATGCCACAATAATGTGGTGACCGGTCACTTGCGCATAGGGTAAAAAAGCAAAAGCTGCGATCGCACAGCCTGCTTCCATCAGTTCGTAGTCACCTGGAACGGGCATGGAAAACAATGCCCGCCCAAGAATGCTGACAAGTGTCATCAATGCCAGCAAAATCAATATGATCCCGCCGCAGACAGCCGTTCCGTTTGCGAGTCGCGTGATCAGGGACAAGGGTTCTGGCCTGTACTATTTCGGTGTTGAGTGGCGCTCAACAAGTTGACGAGCTGTGTCCAGTATCGCCTGTCCTGGGTAGCCTTTTTTATCCATGTCTTTAACCCAGGCATTGATCACTGGTTGTGTTGCGGCTTTCCAGCGATCCAGTTCTTCGTCACGGATTTCAAAAAATGTATGTTCCAGAGCTCTCGCAGCCTCCAGGCCGGGTTCCTCTGCTTTGTCCCAGGCGGCGCCAATAGCTTCGGCGATCTTTGAGCCGGAGTTGTCGTCAATGATTTTTTTCAGGTCATCAGGTAACGATTCATAGCGCGTTTTATTCATGGCAAAAAGAAAGGCGGCGGTATAGATTCCCCGGCTACCGGCAATGGCTGTGTGGCTGTCAGTGAGTTCATGAACCCTGAGAGAGCGTGTAACTTCGTAGGGGAGCAGGGCACCGTCAATCACCCCTTTGGATAAGGCCTGGGGGACGGCGGGCACAGGCATGCCAATCGCAGTGGCGCCCAGAGACGTCAGCAAGTTGTTCGTCACCCGGGTTGGTGCGCGAATTTTGAGCTTTTTCAGATCTTCGAGGGTTTGAATCGACTGACCTTTCATATGGAAGGTGCCGGGGGCATGGGCATGAAATAAAATGGGATGGATCGCTTTGAATTCGTCTTGCAGGTATTGTGCGGCGAACGTCTGCATGGCCAGTGTAGTGGCCTTGGCACTGCCCGACACAAAGGGTAATTCAAACACTTCAATGATTGGAAAGCGCCCAGCAGTATAGCCCGGCAGCGTCCAGACTATATCGACGACGCCGTCTCTCACCTGGTTAAAGAGCTGGGGAGGTTTGCCGCCGAGTTGCATGGAGGGGTAAAGTTCGATTTTGATGCGTCCTTTCGATTCGGCTTCCACTTTTTTGGCCCAAGGTTCAACCAGTACGGTGTGCACTGTGGATGTTGCGGGTAGGAAGTGGTGCGCTCGGAGCGTGATTTCTGCCGTGTTGCCGAGTGATGCGGTTGCTAATAGTAGTATGGAAGCGAGTGCCAAAAAGGCTTTTCTGATGATCATGTTATGCTGTACCTTGCGTATGCGTGTTACGGATGGTTGTGCTCAAAAGTGGCATCCTAACAATTTTTGCCCCCTGTGGTCATGCATTCGATGAGAGTGAATTTGATGCAATACGTTTTTGATCCCCCCCCGCGAACCGCACTTCCTGTTACAGGCAGTGAAGCGTTTTTCCCCGTTCACCGTATCTACTGTGTTGGCCGCAATTATGCCGACCATGCCAGGGAGATGGGTGATGACCCTGGCCGGGAACCGCCTTTTTTCTTTTCTAAACCGGCGGATGCGGCGATTTGTGCACCAGAGATTCGTTATCCACCCGCAACAGCGGACCTGCATCATGAAGTGGAACTGGTTGTTGCTCTGGGAACAGGTGGGCAGGATATCCCTGCCAATCAGGCCTTGTCCCATGTGTTTGCTTACGCGGTTGGGGTTGATCTCACGCGCAGAGATTTACAGAACGCCGCAAAAGCCCAACGTCGCCCTTGGGATACCAGTAAGGGATTTGATCAGTCGGCACCGTGTTCCAAGCTGGTACCGGCCCGTGTGTGTGGGCACCCCGCTCAGAACATCATTTCACTGGATGTGAATGGCGTACGGCGACAGGTAGGCCGTATTGATGAAATGATCTGGTCGGTCGCTGAAGTGATTTCTATTCTATCCAGTCTTTTTACCCTGCAACCGGGCGATTTAATTTTTACAGGTACCCCGTCGGGAGTGGGTGTCGTGCATAGCGGGGACCGAATTGAGGCACGGGTTGAAGGCCTCGCCGAGCTGACATTTTCACTGGTTTAGCTGGCCGCTCGGCGGTAGGTATTGGCTTTACTGGTCGATAACCCGGCTTTGACCAAGGCTTCGGCAAAGGTGATTGCGACCGCCAGGCCATCTACCACGGGTAGGTTTAAGTATGTTTCAAGCTGCTCGCGATAGCGGCTCAGCCCTGCACAACCGAGTACCAGAACTTCTGAGTCATCTGTATGAACAATGTGTTGGGCGTGCTGTGAAATGGCTTCATTGAGATCGGCATCATCGGCTTCAAGGTCAAGCACGGGGATGTCCAAGGCATGGACGCCAGCACACTGGTTGGCAAAGCCGTAGCGCCGGGCGTTGCTTTTTAAAACGTGAATCGATTTTCTTTGTGCCGTTAACAGAGAAAACTGAGCGCCGAGCATGCTGGCAGCATGCATGGCTGCCTGCCCAATACCCACAACAGGGCCTATGGCGATTTCCCGCCCCGCATCAAGCCCCGTGTCATCCGCACAGGCGATGATGTAGGCATTCATCCCAGCTTTTTCGCCAGATTCTATGTGGCGAAGGACACCCGGTGTGGCCAGTGCGCCATCGTAGAACCCTTCAATGCTGTTCATTCCTGCGCCGCCATAGCGGACGTACAGTTGCGTGTCTGGCGAGAGACAGGCGGTACACGTTTTTTCAATCATGGCTGTCATCGCCTGGCTTTCATTGGGGTTGATGACCATGATTTTCATGGCGTGTCTGCCCGTCGCGATTGACGATGGCGATTTGCTGCAATGAGTAATAGGCTGGTCAGAATGGCTAAAAAGGACAAAGCTGTTGTGAACGTGCCCAGTGCGTAAAGCACGGGCGTTGTGACATTGGTGGTCATGCCAAAGATTTCCAGTGGTAGCGTGTTAAATGTGCCCGAGGTCATGATGGTTCGGCTAAATTCGTCGAAAGACAGCGTAAAACTGAATAAGCCAACGCCGATGAGGCCCGGTAAAACCAGGGGCAATATCACATACTTGAACGTTTGCCAGTCTGTGGCGCCCATATCTGCGGCAGCGGCTTCATAGACTCTATCAAAGCGATTGAAAACTGCGAACATAATGAGCAGACCAAAGGGCAGAGTCCAGGTCATGTGGGCACCGAAAGCGGAGGTATACCAGTGGGGTGACAGGCCCAGGCGATCAAACATAATTCCGATACCTAAGCTGATCAGGATTGAAGGCAGAATTAAACTGATTAGGGACAGGTAAAAGATTAGACTGGCTCCCTTAAAGACGCGCCGATACCCTAGCGCAGCAAGTAAGGCAAATGCGGTGTTGAGCACCATCACAGACAGTCCCAAGAGAAGTGAGCGGCCCAGTGAACCGCCAAAGTCCCCTACGCGCTGCTCTTCAAACAGTGCTTTAAACCAGTGGATAGAGACACCGTTCATGGGGAATGTCAGCCCCCCGTTGGGACCCTGAAATGACAAGATACCAATGGTTAAGGTTGGGCCATATAAAAAAACAAGAAAAGCGCCGAATAGGATGGTGAGTGGGATAAAGCCGCGTTTCCGTTGAGCGGTTGCCATGGCTAGAGCTCCTTTTTGATATCGACAAAGCGGAACAAAATACTGAAGATAATCAAGATGGTGATGAGCAGAATAACCGCATCGGCAGCAGCAGCGGGGTACTGCAAGAGGGAAATTTCGTTGTAAATCAGCACACCGACGGAAGCGCTCAGTCCTCCACTCATCAAACGTACAGTAATGAAGTCCCCCATGACCAGAGTGAGTATAAAAACGGTGCCAATGACGATCCCGGATCTACAAAGCGGCACAATGACCAGAAAGATGGTTTGTAAGGTGCTGGCGCCGGCATCCATTGCGGCTTCAATCAACTTTTTGTCGATGCGAGTCATGGCATTGAAAATGGGCACTACCATGAAGAGCGTATACAGGTGGACAAACGCCAGAATGACGGAAAAGTCGCTGTACAAAAGCCATTCTACCGGCTGATCTACCATGCCACTGCCAGTGAGCAAGCCATTGACCAGACCATTGCGGCCCAGCAGAGGGATCCACGAAATCATGCGAATGATATTAGAGGTTAGAAAGGGGATGGTGCACAAGATGAAGAGCAAATTTCGCATTAAATTGCTTTCGATGTGAAAGGCTAGGTAGTAGGCGACCGTAAACCCAAGGATCAGTGTGATCAACCATGTTGCAATGGCATAAAAAAAGGTATTTAAGTAGGCTTTAAGTGTAACGTCTGATGTGAGCGAAAAGGCGTAGTTATCAAACGTGAAATCGGGTAAGAGCTGATAGGCGTTAAAGTCCCAAAAACTGACGATTACAATCGTGAGAATAGGAAAAACCAAAAAACATAGCAGTACGAGGCTGAGTGGCGCGACTTGCCAATAGCTGCGGAATGTGCGTACGGGTGTGTTCATGGGCCAATTATCACGATTGTCATCAGGGGAGGGGGCTCAGAGAGAGCACCCCGGTTTATGTCAGGACGCAATGAATTCGTTCCATTTGCGTACCATGTATTTGTTTTCATCCATGACTGAATTCCAGCAGGCCACGTGCCCCATGCGTTCCATGTAAGATCCGCCGTCGCGCACGGCTCCGGCTTTTTCCATAAGCTTGCCTTCGGGGCTGAGAATGTCTGCTGTTGCGGGTTTACCTTCCATCCAGAAGTTCCACTCGTTTTCGGACATAAAGGCTTTGGATGTCGAAGGCGCTGCGCTGTAGTAGCCCTGGCGCATTAAGTAAGCGCCCACCCAGCCTGACAGATACCAGTCAATGTATTCATAGGCAGCGTCCAGCTCAAGGCCTGAGAGGTGTTTGGCCAGGCCAATGCCGCCTCCCCAGGAACGATAACCTTCTTCCAGTGGTTGGTAGATGCAGGGAATGCCTTTCGCGCGTACCGCCGCCACAGCGGGAGACCACATGGATTGAATGACCACTTCACCCGAGGCCATCAGGTTCACAGATTCGTCAAAGCTTTTCCAGAAAGCGCGAAATTGACCGGCTTTTTTGGCTTCTTTAAGGATGTCGATTGTTTTGTCAATTTCTTCCCGGGTCATATTGCCTTTGTCGGCATATTGGATTTCACCCATGGATTCACAAATCATGGCCGCATCCATGATGCCGATTGAAGGGATGTTGAGAATTGAGGTTTTGCCTTTAAAGGCCGGATCCATGATGTCCTTCCAGTTTTTGATTGGCCGGTCGATCAGGTCGGGGCGAATACCCAAGGTGTCAGCGTTGTAAATCGTGGGGATCAGCGTCATCCAATTGGTGGGCTCTGTAGCGAACTTGGTTGATTCTTTACTTTCAACAAAGCCGACAGTGTGGGGTGCTGTCCCCTGAGCAATGGTGGAATCCTCTGTCAGCTTTCCTGTGACGAACAGTGAGGAAATTTTGTCAAAATTTTTGAGGCGTGAAACGTCCAGTGGTTGCATTACGCCGGCTGGAAAAACCTTTTTGCCAATCCAGTATTCAATATCGGCAATATCGTAAGATTTTGGTTGCGTCACAGCCCGTTGGGCGACGGCATCTGAGTCCAGCGCTGTTAATTGCAGGTTAATCCCTAAATCTTCTTTCGCTTTTTCAGCGATCGCGTTGATGTTTGAGACACCAGTGCCAAACTGTCTCAACGTCACATTCTTGATGTTTTGAGACCATACCATTGGAAAACCTGTTATTGCGCCGGATCCCAAGGCCAGCCCGCTGGCGGCGCCAGCGGCTTTGATCAATGTTCGTCTGCTTGGGTTTTCAGGGGACGTGCTGTCGGAGGAGGGGGCTTTACTGGTGTGTGTCAGGTCATCTTGGCTCATTTGAGGGCTCTCCTTTGGTGGGTCATGAATGTACAGGTGGTTGTAAAGGGTTAAGGTCATGCGCATCCCAGCCCAGATAAATTTCTTGGCCTGGTTGAAACGGGTGCGCAAAAAAAGCTTTATCGCTCACGTAGACCGATAATTCAGGCCCTTTTTGATAGTGCCCCTGAACCTGAATAACGGCTCCCTGGTATTCCACGGCATCTACCGTGAACGGTTGTGTGTGCAGTCCTTCATCAGGCTGAGGGGCGGCTTTGATGCGGTCAAATCTGAGAGAAAACTGTTGGGGCACGTTAGTGCGCGGCGAGCTGCTGAGTGCTTGTGCAAGGCCTTTCACGCGTATCGAACCGGTATGAAATTCGTTTTGGTGGATCTGGCCCTCTAGGACATTATGTCCACCAATAAAATGAGCCACAAACGCGGTTTTTGGCTGCTGAAAAATCTCTTTGGGTGTGCCCTGTTGTTCGATAACGCCATCGTGCATCAACACAACTTGGTCTGACAGGGCGAATGCTTCTTCCTGTGAGTGAGTGACATGCACGAAGGTGATGCCCAATTGTTGTTGAATCCGCTTAAGCTCGACGCGCATTTTGCCACGTAAGAAAGGGTCCAGAGCCGAAAGGGGTTCGTCGAGAAGGATGACGTCAGGCTGATTGATCAGCGCGCGCGCTAATGCCACTCGCTGTTGTTGCCCACCGGATAATTGGTCGGGCAGGGCATCGGTATAGCTCTCCATGTTCACTAACTTGAGCATTTCAATCGCCTGCGCGTGACGGGTGGCTTTTGCCACGCCTGAGATTTTCAAGCTAAACGCGGTGTTGTCCACGCAATTTAAGTGGGGAAAAAGTGCGTAATTCTGAAACATTAAGGCCGTACCACGCTTTCGGGGCGGTAAGCCTGTGACATTTCGATTGTCGAGCAGAATGTCACCGTCAGTGGGGGTTTCGTGCCCGGCAATGATTCTCAGAGTCGTGGTTTTTCCACAGCCACTCGGGCCGAGCAAACAGCAGTAATGACCCGCAGCAATGGATAGGCTGATATCCTTAATCGCTTCTTTGTTGCCATAAGCTTTGTTGATACAGACAAGTTCGATAGCACCTTTTTTCATCGCGAATACATAAGTTGTTAACAATTGTTTAAATTGCTTATACAAAGTTTATGCCGGGCTTTGAGTGTTCCGAAAGAGTTTATTATTTACAGAAGGTTATCTGTGAATTTGTAAATTTCTCACTAAAATTTAGTAAGTTATTTCCCTATATCTCTTGAAAAAATGCTTTGTAAAAGAGCAATTTTTTGATGATTTGTGCTTTGATGGTGCACCTTTTGAAAAATTTTATGGGGTTTTAATTGACAGCTATGACGATAAATTGTTAACAATATAGTTTGACGTTGGGAGTACTGTGTGAGTCACGCTGAAAAAGAAATTACACGCATCATGTCGATATTAACGAGTGCCATTGCTGAGCATCGTCTGCCACCTGGCACTCGGCTTAAAGAAGAAGTGATCGCAGGCCTGTTGGAAGCGAACCGTAACCATGTTCGAGCGGCTTTGCGCCGTTTGGCGATTGAAATTAAGGTGGTTTCGCTTGTGCCGAATAAAGGCGCGCGGGTTGCACAACCCAGCCGAGATGAAGCTAAAGATGTATTCAGTGCGCGGTTAGTGCTGGAGAAAGCCGTTGTGGAACAAGCAGTCGCACAAATGAGTCCGGCTAAAGCCAATGCCCTGCTTAAGCAGTTAGAAAAGGAGGCGCAGGCGATACGCGCCAATGATCGTCAACGGATGATTCGCGAATCTGGGGAGTTTCACAAACTCATTGCTCAGATCAGTGGTAACCGTGTCTTGGCTGAGTTGCTTGAAGGCTTGATCACTCGAACGTCATTGATTATCGCGCTATACCAGGAGACAACCGATGTGAAGTGTGCGCTGGAAGAACACCAGCGGTTAGCGCAAGCATTGATCGACAAAAATCCGGATACGGCCATCGCATTGACTGAAGAGCATATGCACTCTATCGAGTCCCATTTACAGCTTGATCTTGTTGAAAAAGAAATCGATTTAGGACTTGCTTTGGGTGTTAATTTCTCAGTGTAAGCGTACAATAACGGCAATACTGTTTGGCATGCTTTTAAAACGCGCAGGCCTGTCGAACTGAAGGCTTGAAGAAGCCAAAAAGATCTTTTTATTAGACTGTAGGAGGAAAGACATTGCCTGGTATAACAAGTTATGGGGCTTATGTGCCCTATTATCGGTTAACTCGGAAAGCGATGGGAGGCGGTAAAGGTGAGCGTGCGATTGCGAGCTTTGACGAAGACGCTGTTTCTATGGCCGTGGAAGCGTCTCGGGATGCAGATTTAAGCGCGGTAGATACACTTCTGTTCGCAACAACCAGCCCACCTTATGCAGAAAAGCTCAACGCGGCAGCTATTGCAGCCGCTTTAAGCCTGCCGTCGTCGATTCGTTCAACAGAAATTGGCTCAAGTAGCCGAATGGGTCTGGGAGCGCTGCTGATGGGTGCTGATGCAGCAGCAGCGGGGCGGCATGCCTTAGTGTGTGTGAGTGACGTCGTCGTCGGTGCTCCGAGTGGTTCGAGAGAAAAAGGTGGTGGTGATGCTGCGGTGGCCTTTGTAACCGGGCCAGATGACGAAGCCATTGCCCGTTTTGTCGGACAAGCTTCTGCTACAACGGAGCTTTTGGATGTTTGGCGTCTGCCAGGGGAAAAGTTCGCTAACCAGTGGGAAGAGCGTTTCGGAGCTGAAATCCTCGGACCTATCAGCAACGATACCGCTAAGCGTGCTCTTGAAGATGCTGGCGTTCAGCCGAGTGACTTGGCTGCAGTGGTACTGGATGCGACGAATAAGCGGGATGTGGCCGGTATTCCACGCGCATTGGGGTTACAAAAAGAGCAACTCGCCGATATGCTGGAAGCGAATGTTGGTCGTACCGGTGCAGCCCACGCCGGGTTGGTATTGGCGCGTGTGCTGGATTCAGCAAGTCCTGGCGACAAAATTCTGGTGGTCTCTACGTGTGATGGTTGTGATGCAGCTGTGCTTGAAGTGACCGATAAAATCACTGCCGGACGGCCCAAACGTTCGGTTGACCGTTGGATAGCCTCGGCACGGAACGATATTCCTTACAACACTTACCTTAAATGGCGCGAAATTTTACCCTTTGAACCGCCTCGCCGTCCGGATCTGGATCGTCCGGCAGCGCCGCCCATGCAACGGAACCAGCATTGGAAATATGGTTTTTATGGATCCCGGTGTACGGAGTGTCAATCGGGCTACTTACCCCCGCAACAGGTCTGTTTAACGTGTGGGTCGGTCAATAAAATGCAGGAAGAAGCTTTTGCTGATGTGCCTTGCAAAATTAAGACATACACTTTTGACCACCTTGCCTACACCCTCCAGCCTCCAGTGGTTTCAACGGTAGTAGATTTTCAAGGCGGCGGCCGGTTAACGTGCGAAATGGCCGATGTTGACCCCGCCAGTGTAAAAATTGGTGACCAACTGGAAATGACGTTCCGCCGGTTGTATACCGGCAGCGGTGTTCATAACTATTTCTGGAAAGCGCGTCCGCAGCGCTAGGAGATTAATAAAATGGCAAGTAGAGGAATTAAAGATAAAGTTGCGATCGTTGGGATGGGCTGTACTGCTTTTGGTGAGCACTTTGATCGTAGCGCAAGTGACTTATTGGTTGAAGCCGCCACTGACGCGATGAGTTCTGCAGGTGTTGAGAAAAAAGATGTGGATGCCTATTGGCTGGGCACCATGTTCAGTGGATTGGCCGGTTTGACGCTTTCCGAGGCACTGAAAACAGATTATAAACCCGTGACGCGGCTTGAAAACATGTGTGCCACGGGCAGTGATTCTTTTCGGAATGCCGCTTACGCGGTTGCCAGTGGTGCGTTTGATTTGGTCATGGCGGTGGGTGTTGAAAAACTCAAAGACTCAGGTTATTCCGGGCTGGTGATTCCCACGCCGCCGAGTGATGGCACCGAATCCAGTATGACTGCCCCGGCGATGTTTTCATTATTGGCCCCGGCGTACTGCGAAAAGTACGGTGTTGATCAGGAAAAAATGAAGGACGTCATTTCCCGGATCGCCTGGAAAAACCATGTCAATGGTGCGAAAAATCCAAAAGCACAGTTTCGTAAAGAAGTCCCACTTGAGGTGATTAAAAATTCACCACCCATTGCAGGGATGTTTGGTGTGTTTGACTGCTCGGGTGTCAGCGATGGCGCAGCGGCGGCTGTTTTGTGTCGTGCTGAAGATGCTTACAAGTACACAGACAAACCGATCTTCCTGAAGGCAATGTCCGTTGCTGCTGGCCCGAATGAAGGGTTCATGAACCAGGATTATGACTTCACGACCTTCCAGGAAGTGGTTGCATCATGCAAAGACGCGTATCAGCAAGCGGGTGTGACTAACCCGCGGGAAGAAATCAGCATGGCCGAAGTGCATGACTGTTTTACTGCTACAGAGCTGGTTTTGATGGAAGACATGGGCTTTTCTGAGCGAGGTCAAGCATGGAAAGATTGTGAAGAAGGTCGTTTCGATGGAGACGGTGCACAACCTGTCAATGTTGACGGTGGCTTGAAGAGCTTTGGGCATCCCATTGGCGCCAGCGGCTTGCGCATGATGTACGAAATGTTTCTACAATTGCGTGGTGAAGCCGGTGAGCGTCAGATTGATAATCCCAAATTAGGCATGACACATAATCTGGGAGGGCAGCCTGGGCGCTGTGTGAGTTTTGTTTCCATTGTCGGGAACAAACCAGGTTAACTTAAGCGCAAACTGTTCTGATGAAAAAGCGGCGTGGGGTCTTCCCGTGCCGCTTTTTTATTTTGGCTGCATGGGGGAGTTGAGTTTAATCGCGTGAGTTTTGCTGGGCTTGTATTTTAGAAGGCATGGCCAATTATCAACCCTTTGATTTTCATCTCATGCAAGCATCTGTGCCTGCTGATGAATTTGAGTGGCTACTTGATACTTCCCGCCCTTCTGTTTTTAATTTCGGGAGGTTTATCGATGGGGTTAGGTTCGCTGCTCTCTTTAAAGCTCCGGATGGATCACTTTTTGCTTAGCTAGTGGCATAAGCAAACGTAGACAAGCCCTTACGTTGTTCAGCGACATTTTTTGCACCAGCTTCATGCATATCTTTAATGAGATGTATCGATTTGGTGCATTTCCCTCTGAGGTTGGTCAATCTGAAGTATCTCTTAAGGCTTACAATTTGTTAGATAGTTGTCTGCGGAAATTTATGGAGTATACGTGGTGCGCAGTCCACGTTTTCGTTTTGGTGAGGTGAGTGATGAGCAAGAAAACACTGGTTGTCATCGGCAATGGCATGGTTGGGCAAAATTTTCTGGAGGGTTTAGCGGAAAGCGCAGCCGCAAAAGAATACCAGGTTGTCGTTTTTTGTGAGGAGCCGCGAGTTGCGTACGATCGGGTTCATTTAAGCAGTTACTTCTCAGGGACCTCCGCAGAAGAGTTGTCACTAGTAGAGGCGGGTTTTTTTGATTCAAACGGAATAACATTGCACCTGAATGATGCCGTTGTGGAAATTGATCGAGACAACAAAGTTATCCAATCCGAGCAAGGTACCCGTATTGCTTACGACAAAATTGTTATGGCTACCGGCTCTTATCCCTTTGTACCCCCGATTCCAGGCTACGACCGTAAAAATTGCCTTGTCTATCGTACGATTGAAGATTTAGAAGCTATCAGTGCAGCCACGCAAAACGGGCGCGTTGGTACGGTTGTGGGGGGAGGATTGCTTGGTTTGGAAGCCGCAAAGGCCATCAAAGATTCAGGGCTCGAAACGCATGTGGTGGAATTTGCGCCACGGTTAATGGCCGTGCAGGTTGATGAAGGTGGTGGCGCTATGCTTCGCAGCAAAATTGAAGAGCTCGGAGTGAATGTCCACACCAATAAAAATACACAAAGTATTGATGATGGTGAGCAGTGTTTTCACAAGATGAGCTTTGCCGATGGTTCAGCTCTGGAAACCGACGTAATTGTCTTTTCAGCCGGTATCAGACCTCGGGATCAACTGGCGAGGGAGAGTGGCCTGGACGTGGGCCAACGAGGCGGTATTGTGATCAATGATCAATGCCAGACTTCTGATCCAGATATCTATGCGATCGGGGAGTGCGCCTTGTGGGGTGGCCGTATTTTTGGGCTGGTTGCGCCCGGCTATCACATGGCTAGAACGGTCGTTGACCAGCTGGCAGGCGGTGATATGAGTTTTACAGGTGCTGATATGAGCACCAAATTGAAACTGATGGGTGTGGATGTGGCCAGCATTGGTGATGCGCATGCCCAAAGTCAGGGCGCGCTGGTCTACACCTACCAAAATGGCTCGGATGAAGTCTATAAGCGCATTGTTGTCAGTCAAGACAAAAAGCAGTTATTAGGCGCGGTATTGGTCGGGGACGCCTCGGGCTATAGCACATTATTGCAATACTGCTTGAATGGCATTGAGTTGCCTGATGAGCCTGACAGACTGATTCTGCCTGCCCGTTCAGGTGAGTCCGTTGGACTTGGACCGGATGCGTTGCCGATGAGTGCGCAGATCTGTTCTTGTTATGACGTGACCAAGGGTGATGTTTGCCAGGCGATAGAGTCGGGCTGTAACACATTGCCGGCATTGAAGGCCGAGACATCGGCCAGTACCGGCTGTGGTGGCTGTGCCGCGTTACTCAAGTCGGTTATGGATTGTGAACTGGAAAAAATGGGCATTGAGATTAATACCGATCTTTGTGAGCATTTTCCCTATACTCGTCAGGACTTATATAACCTGGTCAGAGTAGGTGAGATCACGTCATTTGATGAGTTATTGGCTAAACATGGAAAAGGGTACGGCTGTGATATTTGTAAGCCCGCCGTTGGGTCCATTCTGGCGTCCTGCTGGAATGACTACATTCTTAAAAAAGAACACGTAGGATTACAGGACACAAATGATACCTACCTGGCGAATATGCAAAAGGATGGCACTTATTCGGTTGTTCCACGTATTGCCGGTGGAGAGATTACAGCCAGTGACCTGGTGACCTTGGGGCAAATCGGGCAAAAATATGGTTTGTATACCAAGATCACAGGTGGTCAACGGATTGATTTTTTTGGTGCACGTTTGGAGCAACTTCCCTTGATATGGAAAGATTTGGTCGAGGCCGGCTTCGAAAGCGGGCATGCCTACGGTAAGTCGGTAAGAACGGTCAAATCCTGTGTCGGCAGCACCTGGTGCCGGTATGGTGTGGATGACAGTGTCGGCATGGCCATTCGGCTCGAAAATCGCTACAAAGGTTTGCGGGCGCCGCATAAAATTAAATTTGCCGTCTCGGGTTGCACACGCGAGTGTGCCGAAGCGCAAAGTAAAGACATCGGCGTTATCGCGACAGAACAAGGCTGGAACCTTTATGTGTGCGGGAATGGTGGAATGCGTCCTCGGCATGCGGATCTGTTTGCTACAGAGCTGGATGATGAAACCCTCATCAAATACATTGATCGCATTTTGTCGCTTTATGTGCGAACAGCGGATAGGCTGCAGAGGACTTCTGTATGGATGGAAAATATGGAAGGTGGTTTGGATTACCTTAAATCGGTTGTGATTGATGACAAACTGGGCATTTGTGATGAACTGGAGGCACAAATGCATCATGTTGTAGATACATATCAATGTGAATGGAAAACAACGGTTGAGGATGAAGAGAAAGTGAAACGTTTTCGTTTCTTTGTGAATAGTGATCAAGCAGACGATAATGTCGTCTTCATCGAAGAACGCGGACAGATTCGCCCAGCACGGGAAGAAGAACGCGCACATATTAAAGCAGTAGGAGTGTGAAATGCCCGAATGGGTTGATGTTTGTAGTATTGATGATTTACAAGAAAACTCAGGTGTATGTTGTCTAGTGGAGGGAAAGCAGATTGCGCTGTTTTATTTGAAACACGAGACGGAACAAGCGGTTTTTGCATTAAACAACTATGATCCCATCGGTAAAGCCAATGTGCTTTCTCGAGGGATTATCGGTTCGTTGAGTGGTGAGCCGGTCGTTGCATCGCCACTTTACAAGGAGCACTATAGCCTGAAAACAGGCCAGTGCCTGGAAGATGAGTCGGTTGCTGTCGATGTGTACACTGTCCGTCTTAATAATCATCGTGTTGAAATACAGGCGTAAAATATGGGGAAAAACTACGAGTACTATATTGCAGATGTCTTCACGAACCAGCCATTTAATGGTGCGCAGATTGCTGTTTTCCCTGATGCCGCTGGACTGAATACGCGATTGATGGGACTTGTCGCACGAGAGTTGAATCTTTCTGAGACCGTTTTTGTGACAGAGAGTCCCTCAAGTCAAAATCAATGGCGCGTACGCACCTTCTCTCCGCAAGGTGAGGTGAATTTTGCAGGCCATCCGATTATTGCAACGGCGTACACACTGGCCAGTTGTGGCAAGATAACATTGGGGCAGCCCTATACTTCAGTGCTTCTGGAACAAAACATTGGGGTCATTGAAGTCAATATATCGGGAAAAGACAAGCAACCCTCGTTTGTTCAGTTCAGTCGGCGCTTTTCTTCAACGGTTGACCTGTTTGCACCAACCGATTACGAGTTAGCTCGGTTATTGTCTTTGGAACCCAAAGACATTGCCAACAAAAGTTATTCAGCGCGCTTGGTGTCTAGTGGTGCTCACCCCTATCTGATTGTACCTGTAAAAAGTTATGAAGCTGTGCGATCCGCCGTCTTTGATGCCTCGGCCTGGAGTCAAACCTCAGCGCCACAAACTGCGGCTCAGGAAATTCTACTATTTGCAGATCGGAACCCCTTCCAGGATGCAGACTTCAACGCGCGTCTTGTTGGTCCGCGGATCGGTGTGACTGAAGACCCGCCAGTCGGTAGCGCCATGCCGGCATTCGCGGCGTACTTATGTTCTTTTGATCACGTCCAGCCAGGAACACATTCCTATCGTGTTGACCGTGGAGACAGCAAGTGCCGCCGCAGTGTTTTGAACATTGAAATGGATAATGAAAAGTCTGATGAGCTGACGCTTCGGGTGGGAGGGGAGGCTGTTATGATTGCTGAGGGGACCCTTGATATTCCCGAGGAAATGCTTGCGTAAAGTAATATTATGCTGACTGTCTTGGTAGAGCCATTTACGATTTAAGGTACGAGCAAAAGTCAATTGCTGTACATAAAGGGGCAGTCCCGTTGCAAACGAACCGTCAAATGCGCCGCCTTTACCTACGCATCCTTGTTAAGCTGATGGTAGCCGTTGCTGTCTGCTGGTTAGTGTTTGTCGTTTTGCTGTGAGTTGCGCTAAATATCGCTTGGTCGCTTAAGTCGCTTTGACTAAATTGACAACGTTGCGTGGCTGGCTGTTCATGAAGCTGACGATATTGTCCCGTGTTTGATTGATAATCCTCTGGCGGGATTCGTCTGCGGCCCAGGCCACATGAGGGGTCACAATCAAATTAGGGATTGGCCCAGCCAAGAGTGGATTGCCGGCTTTGGGAGGTTCTGTGCTGAGTACATCAACGCCTGCGCCTGCGATCACTCCTTGCTTTAGGGCCGTGGCAAGGGCGTGCTCGTTGACAATGCCTCCACGAGCCGCATTGATCAGCAGAGCACTTGTTTTCATCAACGATAGTTCGGCTTGGTCGATCAAATTTCTTGTTTGTTCTGTGAGGGGGCAGTGCAAGGTCACAATATCCGAGTGTTGTAATAGCCTATTTAACGGCGTTCGCCCGCGAGTGGAGGTAGCGGAATCATGACTTTGGGCAATGAGGATATTCATCCCAAAAGCCTCTGCTAATTCAGCGACCCGCTTCCCGAGTTCACCATAACCAATGATGCCTATTGTTTTGCCGGCCAGCTCGTAGGTAGGGTAGTCCAAGAGGCAAAACTGTGTGCTGCGCTCCCAGTCGCCTTGTTTGACGGCCGTGTGATATTCGAAAAGTTTGGTGGTCAAGGCCAGAATCAGGGCAAATACATGTTGTGTGATGGAGGGGGTGCCGTAGTGTGTGACGTTGCAAATAGGGATATTTCGGGCGGAGGCTGCGTGGTGATCAACATTGTTTGTACCGGTGGCTGCGACGCAAATCAGTTGCAGGTTTTTGGCTGCTGCGATGGTGTTGCCATCAATGGGGACTTTGTTTGTGATCACAATGTGGGCATCTTTGCAGCGTTCCAGTACATCTTCTTTTACTGTTTCCTCAAAGCTGGTGAAACGAGGTGTAATACTCGATAAAACCTTAAAGTCGATCCGCTCACCAAACGATGCCTGATCAAGAAATACCACCTTAGGTTGGTAGGTGTTTGTCATACCTAAAACTCACGTAATACTGAATCGGCGGCGAATGTCACGCAGAATGATAAAAATCCACGGCCACAAAAAAAGTCCAAATAAACACGGTGCATAAAAAATCAGAGGGTGCTCAGGTAATCGGTTAACCAGGCCGTTTGCCCAAAGCACGATCGTTTGTTTCAAAATCAGTAGGGCTGTCACAATCAGTGCTTGTTGCCCCAGTGGGGCGATCCGGATGCGTTGATATTGTAATGTAATGATATAAGTAATAAGCACCAGTCCCAGCGCATGCTGTCCCAGCAATGTGCCTTGGCTGACATCAAGAATCAGGCCCACAATCCAGGCAAATGCCATCCCGAAGAGGCGGGGCGTGGCCATGGCCCAATAAATGGCAACCAGTGTCACCCAGTCCGGGCGAAAGGGTCTGGCCCAGTCAGGTAATGGGAGCATTGTGATGGCGAGGGCGCAAATCAGCGAGCATGGAATCACCCAGACGTTTCTTAGGTTAATCAACGGCGTCTACCTTCGGAGCAAGACGCGTTTTCTCAGGTGACTCTGTTTCTGCTGCCGATAGTTTTTTTTGTACGGCAATCAACAAAACTTCTCGACTTCGGTCGAGTAAGGCCGTTGGTCTGGCATAAACCATCGCAAATGGTTGGGCAGGCGGGTATTGTATTTCGTGGATAACGGCGACAGGGTAGCCTCGTGGAAAGATTCCGCCTAATCCTGATGAAATGATGCGGTCCCCCACGCGAACATCGGCATTTTGAGGCAGGTAGAGCAAGCTCAGCTGATCGGACTGACCGGTTCCTTCTGCAATGCTTCTCAACCCATTTCGAACGAGCTCTACGGGAATGGCGTGACTAGGATCGGAGATCAACAGAGCCATTGAGGATAGGGAAGACACTTCGGTAATTTGTCCCATAATGCCGGAAGCATCGATCACAGGCTGTCCGATGTAGACGCCTGAGGATGTCCCTTTGTTTACACGTACCTGCTGGCGGAAGGGATCAAGGTCGATCGATAAAAGCTCAGCGATCAAGACCTGGTGTTGCAGTCTTTCTGCAGAACCGAGGAGCTGCCTGAGGCGCTTATTTTCGGCAATCAGCATGTCCATGCGCTGCTGTTGGACTTTGAATGCTTGGTTTTCACTTTGTAGACGTTCAACCTGGTGGCGCAGCATAGTTTGTGTTTTTGCATTTTCTGCGACCGTGTCCATTACAGTAGATGGGATATTCACCAGGTATTCAATGGGATAAATGGCGTCGCTTAATAAGGAGCGAATAAACCGAAGATGATTGAAGCGGTGGTCAACAGTCATCAACGTGATAGACAGAATGCACAGAAAGGCAAGTTTAAGATTGTAGCCGGCACTACGCTGAAAAAGAGACTCCATGGTGACAGTAGCTTACTGGCTAGAGGGGATTATTCAAGTGAAAAGAAATCGCCTCCATGTTCATCAATCAGCTCCAGAATTCGTCCCCCACCACGGGTCACGCAAGTGAGCGGATCTTCTGCAATAATCACAGGCAAGCCGGTTTCTTCCATAATCAGCCGGTCAATATCGCGCAATAGTGCACCCCCTCCGGTGAGGACGATACCTCGGTCGGCAATATCGCCCCCGAGCTCGGGTGGCGTTTGTTCCAAAGCATTTTTTACGGCACTGACAATGCCGGAAAGCGGTTCCTGAAGTGCTTCAAGTACCTCGTTGCTGTTCAAAGTGAATGCCCGGGGAACCCCTTCAGACAGATTTCTGCCTTTCACTTCAATCTCTAGCAGTTCCTTGCCAGGATAAGCGCAACCAATCTCTTTTTTGATGTGCTCGGCGGTTGCTTCACCAATGAGTGTGCCGTAATTACGGCGTACATAGCTGATGATGTGTTCATCAAATTTGTCGCCACCAATGCGTACAGATGCTGAATATACAATACCGTTCAGAGACATGACGGCGACCTCGGAAGTGCCTCCTCCGATGTCCAGAACCATTGATCCTTGAGCTTCTCCAATAGGCATGCCAGCGCCAATAGCTGCAGCCATCGGCTCTTCAATCAAAAAGACCTGGCGCGCACCGGCTCCCATCGCAGATTCCCGAATGGCCCGTCGTTCAACTTGGGTGGCCCCGCATGGCACGGCAACTAATACACGTGGGCTGGGACGAAAGAAGCGAGAGTCATGTACTTTTTTGATGAAATGCTGGAGCATTTTCTCCGTGATATTAAAGTCGGCAATGACGCCGTCGCGCATGGGGCGGATTGCGATAATATTCTGAGGGGTTCTACCCACCATTTTTTTAGCTTCTTCGCCGTAGGCTTCGATCGCTTTTGATCCATTCCGTGTGGTGTCGGTACGAATGGCTACAGCAGAAGGTTCATCAAGCACGATACCTCTGCCACGTACATATATGAGTGTATTGGCTGTGCCAAGGTCAATCGATAAATCCGTTGAAAAAAGGCCGCGAAAACGTTTGAGCATGGGGTTTTAATCTTCGTTAATAAAATCTTTGGAGGCTTAATGTACCAATGTACAAAGTGTTTGGCTAATTACAACGAGCATCCATCCCTAATTTAGCCAAACTGTGCTAGTCTGCGCTTTTTATAGGCGAAAATCAAAAAGGGAATGGCTATGGCATTAAACGAGGACAATGTCCGGTCGATTGCGCATCTTGCACGGTTATCAATGACAGATGAAGAGCGAGGTCACTATGCAGAAGAGTTGTCGACAATTCTTGATTTTGTCGAAGTCATGCGCTCCATTGATACAACAGATGTAGTACCGATGGCCCATCCTCACCATGCGACTCAACGGCTTCGGCCCGATGTTGTCACTGAAACCGACCAACGGGAGAAATTTCAGCATCAGGCGCCAGCGACGGAGGGTGGGTTGTACCTGGTGCCAAAAGTTATCGATTAAAATAGCCGCTTTACCTATTAACGTTAAGGAAAAACGCAATGAAAAAACAGTTCTCTTTTTTGGCAACCAGTGTACTTTTGATGGCTTTGTCAATGTTCACCCAAGCCCATGCAGGTAGTAGTGATCTCGTCGGCATGTTGAGCGGCAAGTTGGGTGTAACCGAGGCGCAGGCCAAGGGTGGGGCGGGTGCGATTTTTGATTACGCCAAAGGACAACTCAGTGCAGATGATTTCGGCACGGTTTCAAGTGCTTTACCCATTGTTTCCAGTCTGATTGGCTCAAAACCGGAAACATCCAGCGAAAAAGGCGGCTTGGGTGGTGCACTGGGTAGCATGGGCAGTGCTCTGGGTGGTAGCAAAGGCACCACAACGTTGGGTGTTGTCTCGGCGCTCGGTGGTGCTTTTTCATCTCTAGGGTTGGATGCTGATATGGTGACAAAGTTTGTCCCAATTATTCTGCAGTATGCGCGGCTTGAAGGTGGAGCAAAAGTTATGCAGTTGCTCAGCGGAGCACTTCAATAGAAAGCTTGAAAAGCTGTTGAAGGCCTTTCCGATGTTTTTTCTCAAAAAAGCGGATGTACCCAGATTTAATGCATCTAAACCGGGAAAGGCCTTCAAAAATGAACAGTTAGGAATGTTTGATGTACCGTAAAACTTTGTCAGAACTCGCGGCAGAATTACAAAAAGGGCAAATCAGCAGCTTGGAGCTGACCCGGCTTTTTCTTGACCGTATTGAAGCCTCAAATACATCATTGAATGCGTTTATCAGCGTGGACCGTGAAGGTGCTGAACAGGCTGCCAAAGCCGCTGATGCTTTGCTTGCTCAAGGTCAGACAGGGCCCCTGCTCGGCTTGCCGCTTGCGCATAAAGATATCTTTTGTACGGAAGGGGTAAAGACATCGTGTGGCTCGCGTATGCTGGATAATTTTATTTCGCCATACGATGCCAGTGTGGTGGCTCGTCTCAAAACAGCCGGCGCTGTCATGCTGGGGAAAACCAATATGGACGAATTTGCGATGGGTTCGTCTAATGAAACCAGCTGGTACGGTGCCGTTAAAAATCCTTGGGATAATACATGTGTACCAGGTGGATCTTCTGGTGGTTCAGCCGCGGCTGTGAGTGCTCGGCTCACCCCCGTTGCGACTGGTACAGATACCGGTGGATCAATCCGGCAGCCCGCGGCCTTGTGTGGTATTACCGGGCTTAAGCCGACTTATGGTCGGGTTTCCCGGTATGGAATGATCGCTTTTGCCTCTAGCCTGGATCAGGCCGGGCCGATGGCGCAGACAGCAGAAGATTGTGCGCTACTGCTGAATGCGATGGCTGGTTTTGATGAACGGGATTCAACCAGTATTGATGATGTGCCTGAGGACTTTACCGCTTCATTAGAACAGCCGCTGGCAGGCATGACAATAGGTTTGCCCGTTGAATATTTTCAGGATGGGATTCATGCCGATGTTGCGCAATCGATTGATAAGGCTGTCGATGAACTGAGTAAGTTAGGCGTTCAGTTTAAAGAAATTTCTCTGCCGAACCAGCATCTGGCCGTCCCTGTCTACTACGTGGTGGCGCCGGCGGAGTGCTCGTCGAACTTATCGCGTTACGACGGAGTTCGATTCGGATACCGGTGCGAGAGTCCGGTTGATCTTGAAGATATGTACAAACGTTCACGCGGTGAAGGTTTTGGTAATGAAGTCAAGCGCCGAATCATGATTGGCACATATGTTCTATCGGCCGGATATTACGATGCTTACTATTTAAAAGCACAGCAGATTCGCCACCTGATCAGTGATGATTTCAAAAAAGCGTTTGAACAGGTAGATTTAATCATGGGGCCGACCACGCCTGAGCCAGCGTTTAAATTGGGTGCAAAATCCAAAGACCCGGTTTCCATGTATCTCAATGATATCTATACCATCTCGGCCAATCTGGCAGGCTTGCCGGGTATATCCGTACCTTGCGGTTTTTCAGCTGGGCTCCCTGTCGGTTTACAAATGATAGCGCCGGCATTCATGGAATCCCGTTTGTTAAATGTCGCGCACAAATACCAGCAAGTGACGGACTGGCACAAGCGAATGCCAGCCGATTATGAGTGACGGAGAACAATCATTTATGCAGTGGGAAACAGTCATCGGGCTGGAAATTCATACACAGCTGGCCACTAACAGCAAAATTTTTTCGGGGGCATCAACCGCATTTGGTGCCGAGCCGAACACCCAAGCCTGTGCCGTTGACTTAGGCCTGCCGGGCGTTTTGCCAGTTTTGAATCAGGAAGCGGTGAAGATGGCCGTTAAGTTTGGCTTGGCCGTGAATGCAGAAATTGGCATGCGTTCTATTTTTGCCCGTAAGAATTACTTTTATCCAGATTCACCCAAAGGCTATCAAATCAGTCAATTTGAGTTGCCGATTGTTGGAAAAGGCAGCATTGATATTCGGGTTGATGACGGGGAACTTAAGTGCATTACAATCACACGAGCCCACCTTGAGGAAGATGCCGGCAAGTCACTCCATGAAGACTTCCATGGGATGACGGGGATTGACCTCAACCGCGCTGGAACCCCTTTGCTGGAAATTGTTTCAGAACCTGATATGCGCTCGGCCAAAGAGGCGGTCGCTTACGCCCGCAAAATCCATTCTCTCGTGCAATATTTACAGATTTGTGATGGCAATATGCAAGAAGGCTCTTTTCGCGTGGATGCCAACGTGTCGGTTCGCTTGCGAGGTGAGGATGAGTTGGGCACGCGCACCGAGATCAAAAATGTCAATTCTTTCCGATTCCTTGAACGCGCCATTAATTTTGAAGTTGAGCGACAGATTGATGTGCTGGAAGCGGGTGGTAAAGTTGTACAGGAAACCCGTTTATATGATGCAGATCTCGATGAAACCCGTTCTATGCGGACTAAAGAGGAAGCAAACGACTACCGCTATTTCCCTGATCCGGACCTTCTTCCGGTTGCGCTGGATGATGCCTTCATTGCACAAATCAAGACAACATTACCGGAATTACCCGATGCTAAACGTCAACGGTTCATGGCTGATTACGGCCTGCAGGAGGCGGATGCTGATCTGTTGACCGCGAGCCGGGAAATGGCAGACTACTTTGAGAGTGCCGTGGAGACCAGTGGTGGGCAGGCCAAACTGGTTAGCAACTGGTTGACCACCGAACTCACAGGCCGGTTGAACAAAGAAGATAAATCACTGGGTGAATCACCCGTCGCTGCGATCCAGTTGGGCGAACTCGTCAAGCGTATTGCAGACAACACCATTTCCGGGAAAATTGCCAAACAGGTGTTTGATGTTATGTGGCAGAGTGGGGAGTCGCCTGATGAGATCATTGAAGCCCAAGGGCTCAAACAGATAACGGATGAAGGCGCCATTGAAGCGATGGTTGATGAGGTGATTGCCGCTAATCCAGAGCAGGTCGAGCAGTTCAGGGCAGGTAAAGCAAAAGTCATGGGCTTTTTTGTCGGGCAAGTTATGAAGGCATCAAAAGGTAAAGCTAACCCCCAGCAGATCAATGCTTTGCTCAATGCCAAATTAAAAGAATAACCGAACCCAACATGGGGAAACGAGTGCGATGAAGCCGCCGGTGGAATGTGTGGAAAAACAGGATCACCGGCCTTTATCGGACCGGATGCGGCCCCAAAAATTATCCGACTTCTACGGCCAGTCTCACGTATTAGGTCCCCAGAGCTCCTTACGGCAAGCGATTGAACGCAACCATTTACATTCCATGGTATTTTGGGGGCCACCTGGGACAGGTAAAACCACGTTGGCCCGTATCATTGCTGCGCAGTGTGATGCTGAATTTATTTCACTTTCGGCTGTGCTGGCTGGCGTTAAGGATATTCGTGCCGCCATTGACCATGCAAAAACCATCCGTCAGTCCGAAGGCCGACGGACCGTTTTATTTGTCGATGAAGTGCACCGATTCAATAAGTCCCAACAAGATTCCTTTTTACCCCACATTGAAGAGGGCGTTGTTTATTTTATTGGGGCAACAACTGAAAACCCCTCGTTTGCCCTCAATAATGCTTTGCTCTCACGCGTACGTGTTTATGTACTCAAGCAGTTAGACTCCAAGGCCATTCGTGCGATCATCAACCGGGCGCTGACAGACAAAGTGGCAGGTTTAGGCCAGTGGGACATACAGATTTCATCTGAGTTAAAAGACCGGCTGGTACACGCCGCTGATGGCGATGCCAGGCGTGCGTTATTGCTGCTCGAATTAGCGGCTGATCTGGTCATTACCGAAAGCCAAGAACACATGATCACTGCTGAAGTGGTGGCAGAAGTCACACGGGAAAGCCTGCGCCAGTTTGATAAAAGTGGTGATATTTTTTATGAGCAGATCTCCGCTTTGCACAAATCTGTTCGGGGCTCTAACCCGGATGCCGCGCTCTATTGGTATTGCCGTATGCTGGATGGCGGCTGTGATCCTTTGTACATTGCCCGGCGCGTTGTTCGAATGGCCTCGGAAGATATTGGCAATGCAGATCCCCGTGCCTTACAGCTGGCTTTACAAGCCTGGCAGGTCTATGAGCGGCTAGGCAGTCCGGAAGGTGAACTGACTATCGCCCAAGCGATTATTTATTTGTCTTGCGCCGCAAAAAGCAATGCGGCCTATATCGCTTTTAATGCTGCGAAAGAGGCTGTGACGCAATACGGTAACGCGGAAGTCCCCCTACACTTACGCAATGCCCCGACGCAATTTATGAAGCATCAAGGGTATGGTGAGGGTTATCGTTATGCCCATGACGAGCAAAATGCGGAATCCATCGGGCAAACCTACTTTCCTGACACGATGGGGGAACAGGTTTTTTACCAGCCGGTTGATCGTGGGCTGGAGATAAAAATAAAACAAAAACTTGATCGTTTGCGTAAAACAACCAGGGGGAAGTAATGGATCTTCAATTACGGGGCAAGCATGCTCTGATCACGGGAGCTTCACGGGGAATTGGCCGGGCGATTGCTGAGCTGCTGGCTTCTGAAGGTTGCAACATGACACTGGCGGCACGTAGTGAGTCAAGCCTTTATCAGGCGAAAGAAGCCTTGGAATCAAAATATGGCGTAAAGGTGGGGCTGTTTGCTGCAGACTTGTCGGTACCTGAGAGCCTGACGCAGCTGGTTTCATCCTGCCATGGTGTGGATATCCTCGTGAATAATGCGGGTGCAATACCCGCAGGTAGTTTGTTAGATATTGAGGACACCCATTGGCGGGAAGCGTGGGATTTAAAGGTCTTTGGGTATATTAATCTCACCCGATTGATTTACCGAACGATGATATCCCGACAATCGGGTGTCATCGTGAATATTATCGGCCTGGCTGGAGAGCGCCCAGATGCGGGTTATATTGCAGGGAGTACGGGTAATGCCGGATTGATGGCCTTTACCAAGGCGTTAGGTGCGAAAGCACCGGATGAGGGAGTTCGGGTTGTGGGTATTAATCCGGGCTTAGTGGCTACAGACAGAATGATCACGATCATGGAAGCGCGGGCTCAAGCACAGTTGGGTGATGCTTCACGCTGGCGGGAGCTCTTACAACACTTGCCCTTTGCTCGTGCTGCTAAGCCCGAGGAGGTTGCTGAATTGGCGGCTTTTCTTGTATCACCCCGTGCCAGCTATATCAGTGGCACGGTGGTCACAATTGATGGCGGGGCTAGCGCAAGAGCGTTTGCCTATTAGTTGTTAATGTCTGAAGTGACGCATGCCGGTTAGGACCATGGCTAACCCGTGCTCATTCGCAGCGGCGATAACTTCCGGGTCACGAACAGAACCACCTGGCTGAATAACGGCAGTGATGCCTGCTTCCGCGGCATTGTCGATACCATCTCTGAAGGGGAAAAAAGCGTCTGACGCCATGACCGCACCATTGACTTCCAAGCCAGCCTGCTTGGCTTTTATGGCTGCAATACGGGCGGAGTTAACCCGGCTCATCTGGCCTGCGCCGACACCAATGGTCATACTGTTTTTGGCATAAACAATCGCATTGGATTTTACATACTTGGCGACACGCCAGCTGAATAACAGGTCTTCCATCTCCTGGGCGGAGGGTGGCCGATCAGTGATGATCTCCAAGTCATTGTAGAGTGCCAGGTCTGCGTCCTGGATCAACAGGCCACCGGTGACTTTTTTATAATCGGACCGTGGCACAGGTTCGCTCCATGGTCCGCAGCTTAGCAGGCGCAAATTCTTTTTTTGTGCGGCTACATCAATGGCCTCACTTTCGACCTCAGGTGCAATAATGACTTCAACAAACTGTCTGTTGAGGATGACTTGAAGTGTTTTTGCATCCAGTGGGCGGTTAAAGGCAATGATGCCCCCAAACGCCGATTCGCTATCCGTGGTGTAGGCGCGCTCGTACGCTGAAAGCAACGACTCTCCTGTGGCGACACCACAGGGGTTGGCATGTTTGACGATGACACAGGCCGTTTCGGAAAATTGTTTAACACACTCCAGCGCGGCGTCAGTGTCGGCAATATTATTGAATGATAAAGCTTTTCCCTGATGCTGGACAGCGGTTGAAACGGAAGGCTCGCTTTGTTGGTCAGAGATATAAAATGCCGCTTGTTGGTGTGGGTTTTCGCCGTACCTGAGGTCTTGTGACTTTTTGAACTGTACGGTGAGCACGTCTGGGAAGGTCTTAGGCTCTTCCTGGTTGGGTAAGGTTTCGAGGTAATCGGCAATCATACGGTCGTAGTTTGCCGTGTGCTGGAATGCCTTTTTGGCCAGCATAAAGCGCTGGGCTTGGCTGAGGCCGCCTTCACTGCTTATCGCAGAAAGGGTTTCAGTGTAATCTGCCGGGTCTGTCACGATGGCAACATCACGGTGATTTTTAGCGGCTGCGCGCACCATGCAAGGCCCGCCAATATCAATGTTCTCAATGGCGTCTTCAAATGTACAATCTGCTTTGGCAACAGTTTCCGCAAATGGGTAGAGGTTGACGACAACCAGATCGATCGGATCGATGTGGTGTTGCTGCATGACAGCATGGTCGACGTCGCGCCGCCCAAGAATGCCTCCGTGAATTTTCGGGTGCAATGTTTTAACACGCCCTCCCATGATTTCCGGAAAGCCGGTATGGCTCGAGACTTCGGTGACAGGAATACCCGCTGAGATTAATTGCTTGGCGGTACCGCCGGTAGATAGTATAGCAACGCCCAGCTGATGCAGAGCTGAGGCAAAGTCAAGTAATCCTGATTTATCGGATACGCTGATGAGCGCACGCTTTACATGTTTGGGAGTCTGGTCTGTCATCGTAATCGGGAACCGCTGAGCCAAAAAACGGCTGATTATAAAACAGGTCTTGCCGAAGGGGCTAATTAATTACTTCAATCTGCGGGTAGAACCTTTAAATCAGATCATATTGCGCGAGTTTTTTACGCAGCGTATTACGATTGATCCCGAGGATGCCAGCCGCCATGCTCTGGTTGCCATTGGTTTTTGTCATCACAAAACGGAGTAAAGCGGCTTCGACTTCGTCCATTACCATTTTGTGGAGTGAAGTCGCATCGGATAAGTCGTCTAGCGCATTAAAATAGCGAGTGAGCTCAATCTCCACATGTTGCTGTAGCTGCGAAGTATTTTTATTTAATTGGGGTTTAGGTATGTTCATGCGGCGATTGTCGTTGTTTGAGGAGTGTTTTTGGCATTTTTGTCGGCATTGAAAAAGTGCAGGATCATTTCTTGTTGAGAGGTCGCGTTATCGACTTTATTGATTTCGTTTCGGAACTGGGCACTGCCAGGTAATTCTTTGCAGTACCAGGCGATATGTTTTCGGCCAATGCGCAAACCGTGTTGCGGACCATAAAAGGTATACAGAGACCGGAGGTGCTCAAGCAGTACTCTGCTACGTTCTTCGAGCGTTGGTGGCGGGCACTTTTTTCCAGTTTCTAAAAATGTAAGAATTTCTTTAAAAATCCAAGGGTTACCTTGGGCTGCGCGGCCAATCATAATCGCGTCAGCTTGTGTGTAGGCAAGCACGTCACGTGCTTTTTCCGGGTTGTTGATATCGCCGTTTGCAATGACAGGAATGGATAAAGTGGCTTTTACACGGCGAATAGTTTCATATTCTGCCTCACCTGCGAAACGGTCAGCTCTTGTTCGGCCATGAATTGTGAGGGCTTGTATACCGCAGTCTTCGGCGAGTTGCGCAACCGTTACGGCATTTTTGTTTTTGGGGTCAGGTCCGGTACGAATCTTGAGAGTCACCGGTATATCTACTGCGCGCGTCACTGCATTGAGGATACGCTTCACTTTATCCAGGTCGCTGAGTAGAGCTGAACCTGCCGCTACCCGGCAAACCTTTTTTGCTGGGCAACCCATGTTGATATCAATAATATCAGCACCTTTTTCGGCATTGAAACGTGCGGCATTGGCCATGTCACCAGGGTCTGCCCCAACAATCTGAATAATATGAGGGCCTGTTTTGCCTGAACGATTCGTACGCAGTAATGTTTTGGGGTTGCCTCTAAGGGTTGTGTTTGCCGAGGTCATCTCGGTGTAGGTTGCGCCTGCGCCGAATAAATGGCACAGCGACCGAAACGGTTGGTCTGTTACGCCTGCCATGGGCGCTAGAAAAATATTGTTGCTGAATAGATGCTGGCCAATTCGCATGATAGTTAAATGGTTATTGTGTGTGAGACGATGATAGCGAGTTTGATGTGGTAAAAAAACCCCAGAAAGGGGGATGTATTCCTTTGCAAGGGTCTGGTTTTGTGATTTTTGTCTAAATTTCAATGGCCAACCTTATTAAATACGCCCTACTTTTAAGGGGATAAATATTTTTAGTTGTAAATTAGCAACAAATTGTTTTTTTAAATGGATTTAAACAAAATCAAGCTCGAATGTTAAAGCACTTTGACCTGGGTCGCGAACATTCAAAATAATGGTTGTCGTAGTGCCAGGCGGCATCAACTCTTTTTTTGTATCTGAGTATTCGCCAGGCGAAAAAATACGTTCTGCTACGGGGGTGCCTTGTAAATTAGCCATGCTGATGAGGATTTTGGGGTAGGGCTGAGAGAAAGGTGCTCGATTGATGAAGGTTGCGCTAATGATCAAAATGCCGGGAGCATTTGGGTGACTGTAAATATTTCGCTTTACGAGTTTAATGGCATTTAAGTCGCGCAGGGGCTGTAATTCGCAACCGGTGTATTCGCATAGCTGCTGCAACATGGGGCGCAGTTGAGGGTTACTGGCCAAAGTGTCTTTAAAATGATAGGTAAGCTGCGCCACTAAGCATACAAACGCCACGACGAACGTCGTTTTCCATAAAAATAAAGGTTTGGAGGTTGTTTTTTGTACTGTACGCGCCCTTAAAAAGTCAGGCATGTCGGCGTCTACATCATCCGGCTTGCTAATGGGTGGTGTATTGTAGGGAACAAGACCACGTGGTATGTCATCTTGTTTTTCCGTTTCAGGACGTGTGTTGTTGCCCGGATAATCCTGGGGATAGTTTTGAGGCTTGCCTAGGTTTTCTCCCGGTGGAGAGGGCGGTTGCTGCCATTCAGGGTTGCTGGCAGGGGTTTCGCTGTCAACCAGGCATACATCGGCATTAAAAACAGTTAAGCAGAGGCTGCATCTCACCCGCTTATCGGGACGAGATAGGTGTGCGGGCGATAAGCGAAAAATGGTGCCGCAATTAGGACATTCTGTTTGCATGTCAGGGTGCTCTCGTCACCGTTTGGTACCTGCTAAAAGCACCCACTCATCTTTAAGCACAGGTGGGCGCATGTCAAACCAGTGCGAGTAGTGTTCGATCAGTGAATGTGCCTGGGTTTCCAGAATACCCGAAAGTACAAGGGAGCCCCCGGGTTTAAGGTATTGAGCAAAGGTTTCGGCAAGTGTTTTTAGCGGGCCGGCAAGAATGTTAGCCAATAGCAGATCAAAAGTCTGGTGCCCCAATGCTTCTGGGATGATTGAGGTGATTTTGTCTGTTACACAGTTTTTCTTGGCATTATCGTGTGTTGCTTGCAGTGCTTGAGGATCGATGTCTGTGGCAGTGGCGTGATTCGCACCGAGTAGAAGGCTCGCGATCGCCAGAATACCCGAGCCACAACCGAAATCGAGAACAGAGAATCCCACGGGGGGGTGTTGATCCAGCCACTCCAGACAAAGTGCGGTGGTTGGGTGGGTGCCTGTGCCAAAGGCTAAGCCAGGATCTAAACGGAGATTGACGGCTGTGGGTTCAGGTGGTTCAACTTCGAGTGGGCAAACCCATAGCCTGTCGCCAAAGCGCAGCGGTTTGAAGTCGTCTAACCAGGTGCGTTCCCAGTCCTGGTCGGCAAGTGTTTCAAAGGTATATAAAACAGGCAGTGAGGGCCGGATGGTTGAGAGGTGTACATCAAGGGCTTGTGTATCAACCGTACCATCAAACAGTGCAACGAGCGTGCATTGATCCCAGAGCGGGGTTTCTCCTGGCGCGGGTTCAAGTAAGGCTTGGTCGCCTGCATCCAGGTAAGTAATTGAGAGCGCACCCAGCTCAAGGAGTTGTGTTTCCAGGATCTCGATTTGGTCTGATTTTGTTTTGATTCGAAGCTGTTTCCAATGTTGGCCCGGCATATAAAATTCACTGCAGTCCCAGCTTTTTTTCAAGGTAGTGGATGTCTGTGCCGCCGGCTTGAAATGCAGCGTCTTCAAGAATGCGCTGATGCAAGGGGATATTGGTTTTGATGCCGTTGACCAGAACTTCACTCAGAGCGCCTCGCATACGGGCGATTGCTGTTTCACGGTCTCGACCGTGAACGATAAGTTTACCAATCATGGAGTCATAATGTGGGGGGACTTTATAACCGTTATAGATATGTGTATCCATTCGAACGCCGAGCCCACCCGGAGCGTGATAGTGTGTGATTGTGCCAGGTGAGGGCATAAACGTTTCAGGATCTTCGGCGTTGATGCGGCATTCGATAGCATTGCCGTTTAAGCGTATGCGATCTTGTGTCCAGTCCAGAGGCATGCCTGAGGCAACCTGGAGTTGTTGACGAATAATATCAACACCCGTCACGAGTTCCGTGACAGGGTGCTCGACTTGCACCCGGGTATTCATTTCGATGAAATAAAATTCACCGTTTTCGTATAAAAATTCGAAGGTGCCGGCTCCCCGGTAGCCGATACGTTTACAGGCTTCCACACAGCGCATCCCAATTTCTTGCCGCACCTCTTCTGTGATACCCGGTGCTGGAGCCTCTTCCACAACTTTTTGGTGACGGCGCTGCATGGAGCAGTCCCGTTCGCCCAAGTGGATGACATTGCCCAAGGTGTCTGCCAGTACTTGGAATTCAATATGACGTGGTTGCTTTAGAAACTTTTCCATGTAAACCACATCATTATTAAAAGCCACTCGGGCTTCGGTCTGGGTCAGTTCAATTGACTTGAACAATTCAGACTCCTCTTCCACCACACGCATACCCCGTCCACCACCACCGCCAGCGGCTTTGATAATAATGGGGTAACCAATTTTCCGGGCAAGTTCGAGGTTTTTTTGGTTGTTGTTGTCCAGTGGTCCATCTGAGCCGGGCACACAGGGCACGCCGGCGGCGCGCATTTCACGAATTGCGCTGACTTTATCGCCCATCAGGCGAATCACCTCTGCCGAGGGGCCAACAAAAATAAAGCCGCTTGATTCTATGCGCTCTGCAAAGTCCGCATTTTCAGCGAGAAACCCATAGCCAGGATGAATGGCGGTAGCATTGGTAATTTCTGCCGCACTGATGATCGCAGGAATATTCAAGTAACTTGAGGTAGACGCGGGCGGGCCGATACAAACCGCTTCATCAGCCAGCTTGACGTGCTTCAGGTCTCGGTCTGCCTGGGAGTAAACCGCGACTGTCTTAATACCGAGGTCGCGGCATGCTCGTAAAATACGTAGTGCTATCTCTCCGCGATTGGCTATCAGGACCTTTTCTAACATGCAAATTCCTTTTCGGCGTTTAATCAACAATGAACAGCGGCTGCCCAAACTCAACGGGCTCGCCATCTTCAACTAAAACAGCCTTAATTGTGCCGCCGACCTCAGCCTCGATCTGGTTGAGAATTTTCATGGCTTCAACAATGCAAACTGTTTCGCCAGGTTTTATGGTTTTACCAACCTCTGTGAAGGGTGTTGCCCCCGGCGAAGGTGCGCGATAAAACGTCCCCACCATGGGGGATTCAATAACTGTGCCTTCCGGTAGTGCCGGGCCTTCATCTGTCGCAGGTTTAGGTGCGGACCAGGATGTTTCAATTGGTGCCGAAAAGCTGGTGTTGGGTGTAGCAGGCATGGTCAGCTGAGGTGCGGCCGCCGGTGCGGACAGGGCACGGCTGATGCGTATTGTGCCCTCTTCTTCGGTGATTTCAATTTCAGAGATTGAAGAGTTTTCGACCATTTCAATCAGCTTTTTTATTTTTCGGATGTCCATTACTCGTCCTGTTTAATGATTTGTTTGTGCTTTCAGCCAGTTTTTGGCAGCTAACAGCGCCAGCTGATAACCGTATGGTCCCAGTCCTCCAATCACACCGGCGGCAATATCTGATAAGTATGAAGTGTGCCGGAAACTCTCTCTGGCGTACACGTTGGACAGGTGTACTTCGATAAAGGGGATCTTGACCGAGAGAAAGGCGTCACGCAGCGCAATACTGGTGTGTGTGTATGCCCCGGGATTGATGATAATGAATTTCGTATCGTCTTGGTATGCCTGGTGTACTCGCTCAATCAGGACCGATTCACTGTTACTTTGCATCGCATTGAGTGAATAGCCATCCATTTGCGCGTGTGTGGCCATTTCCTGATTGATTTCATCCAAGGTTGTGGTGCCGTAGACATCAGGCTCACGGGTACCCAGTAAGTTCAGATTAGGGCCATGAATGAGAGAAATAGTCGCCATTCTGTGATCGAAAGTCCTAGATTTATGATTATCCGGTTATTTTCTCGTAAGTATTAGGATAAATCTACCAGCATCTTTAAGATGCTCAAGGACAATGCGCCATCGTCCATAGGATCTTCTTTGCTATTTCTGTCGTTTTTCCAGTGGTGTTATGGCCTGTAAAGGGTGGGTATCTGCTGTTGGCTGCAGGAAAGACCAACAGCCTGGCGAGACTTGTCTGACTGATTCCCGCAAGATGAGACGATGGCGTGCGTCTTGTTTTTGCAAACGATGCCAGTACAAGACGCGCCGTGTTTAAATTTGATCCTGCTTATTTAGGTGCCATGCGGATCGCACCATCAAGCCGGATCACTTCACCATTGAGCATCGTGTTTTCGATAATGTGTTTAACCAGAGCCGCGTACTCCGCCGGGCGGCCAAGGCGTGAAGGAAAAGGCACTTGTTTGCCCAAGGATTCTTTGGCCGCATCGGGCAGTTGAGACATCATCGGGGTTTCAAAAATGCCGGGAGCAATTGTCATCACACGCATACCGTAGGAGGCTAACTCCCGAGCAATGGGCAATGTCATCCCAACGACGCCGCCTTTGGTGGCAGAGTAACACGCCTGACCAATTTGTCCGTCGAATGCGGCAACTGAAGCTGTATTCACGAAGACGGCGCGTTCGCCGCCGGTATCCGGGTCCGCATTTTTAGCTGCTTCAGCAACCAGGCGAATGACATTAAATGTTCCTGCGAGATTGACTTGTAAACCCTTATTAAAAAGATCCAGGCTGTGAGCGCCATCTTTGGAGAGCACTTTGCCGATAATGGCAATGCCAGCGCAATTAATAGCGCCGTGAATGCCGCCAAACTTTTCCTGTGCCGCATTGACGGTATTTTGAACACTTTCTGCGCTGGCAACGTCAGTTTTAACAAACAGTGCATTGCTGCCCAGGGCTTCGGCATGACTGTGTCCGAGGTCCTCATTCAGGTCAGCAAGGACGGCATTGCCGCCTGCCTCGGTGATCATTTGCGCCGTTGCGCCACCCAGGCCGGAAGCGCCGCCAGTGACGATAAATGTCGATTGTGCAATATCCATAAGAAATTCCTCTTTGGTTTATAAAAAGTGTTGAGTTTATGCGCCTTGTACGGCATTGATTGGCAGGTCAAGGGATTCTCCCCATTTTTCCCACTCATCTGCGGTGCGTGTCAGCATTTTAGCCTGGACTGATTCTGGCGTTAGTTTATCCAGCGCTAAACCTTCTCGGAAGGCTTTTTCGAAGTGAGGTTCCAATGCACCTACAGCGACCCAGCCTTGTTTGGCTTCATACATCCGATAGTTTGGTAAAAGCCCTCCCAGTACGGCGTTTTGTTGAGTGAGCCCATGTTGGTAAGGCCGGGCAAATTGCTCAACACCGGTTGATAGCGCAATTTGTTCATGGCCGGGCCCCTGGCCGCGGTCGCGCGCAAGCAGAAGGGCGATGGATGTACTGATGGCTTGTTCCGCACCGGCCAAGTCGGCGATGAGCGCCCTTGGCATGAAGGGAGGGGTCGCCAGCCCGAGTTCTGCCTGATAGTTTAAGTCGTGCCCGGGAATATGGTCGCGCGGCGCTGGAAAGCCCACGATTTCTGTAAAACACAGTTTGGGGTAGCGCGCGTGCAATGTTTCCCAATCCAGGCCTAATCGTTTTAGTGCTGCCGGGCGGTTAGATGTAATAAAGAGATCGGCTGTTTCTAAATAGCCGTGAAGTTCTGCCATGCCTTCTTCTGACTTAATGTCCAGCCTGACGACCGTCTGTCCTGCCGCCATTTCATCATAGAAAGGTTTACACAAGGTTTCCATTTGGTCGCCGCCCGGGGGTTCAATCTTGATGACAGTTGCGCCCATTTGACAAAGCCGCTCTGCGGTAGCCGGCCCCGGTAAGTTAATGGCAATGGTGACTACCTGGATGCCTTGTAGCCAGTTCGATGTGCTTGTCATGAGTTTTCAGCCCGTTCCGAATATAAAAAGGTTCATCTTACTACAGGGCGTGAGTGGGACGAACGGTCATGTGGTGATTTTAAAGGGTTAAATGATAATGGGGAGAGACCGCTAACAGGTGTAAGAGTTGACTCAGTGATGGTTCAAACGCGCTTAAAGTCCAAGCTATAGGTTTTTTCTATCACAAGGTTAAAGCTTTAATTCGAGGTGCCGTTAGCACTATCGAATAATGAAAATTATGAAATCAGGCCGGGTGTTTTGACATCTCGGTGTTTATAAACGTCCTGTAGAGGAGTTAAGAGATGGCTCAGGTAATTAATACCAATGTAATGTCACTCAATGCGCAGAGAAACTTAAACAGCACATCAGCAGCAATGTCAACGGCATTGCAGCGGTTGTCTTCCGGCCTGCGAATTAACAGTGCCAGAGACGATGCTGCAGGTTTAGCGATCGCAACACGTATGACCACTCAGATCGGAGGCCTTTCCACGGCGATTCGAAATGCGAACGACGGGATCTCTATTGCCCAGACTGCAGAGGGTGCGATGGTTGAAATGACGCGTTCCCTGAACAGAATGCATGATTTGTCGGTTCAGGCAGCGTCTTACAATACATCGACGGATCGTGCTTCCATTAACAATGAGGTTCAGCAACTCAATGCGGAGTTAAGCCGTATCGTGTCGCAGACCCGATACAATGGTGAGCAGCTGTTGACAGGTGGATTCTCAGCGAGCATCCAAGTTGGCGCAGAAGTGAATGAAACGATCAGTATCAATGTTTCCAATCTGTCCACAACAGGTATGGGTGTGGCAACCAACTACTCAGCCACTGCAGCACTTGATGATGCAACGCTGGCAACGCGCTTGCAACTGCAGTTTGCCGGTGCTTTAGCAACATCAACAGTTAATGGTATCGCGGTTTCCGATGTGGCAGCCAATTCCAACTCCATTAATAAGATTGATGCGGTGAATGCAGGCACAAGTTCTCACGGTGTGACCGCTTTTAGCTACGGTAACTCAGCGGTTGCCACAGCCGCCAGTGCAGCGCCAGTTGCCGCATTGGGCAAAGGTGACTTTGTTGTCAATGGTATTCAGATAGATGGTTCTGCGAACATTGGTGACTTGGTTACCAACATTAATAATAAAGTTGGTGAACATGGTGTGACCGCAGTGAATGCGGGTGGTACGCTGGTCATGTTCAATCGTGACGGTGAAGCTATTGAAGTCACAGCCAATACTGCCGATGCGGCGACACTGAGTGGTTTTGCTCAAGGCTCTACAGCAGTCGATGCCGGCGCTAACGGGTTGATCGTGCTTAATCAGAACTTGGGTAGCAACACGGTCAATTATAATGCTGCGACGACCGGCCAGGCATTGAGTGGTGTCTCGGGTGCCTCCACTGCCTTGACGGATGCGTCTGTTGCGTCCATGACGGTGAATACCTCGGCCGATGCGAGTCTGGCAATGCTGGCCTTCAAGCAATCTATTGAACAAATCAATAGCGACCGTTCAATTCTCGGTGCGAAAATGAACCGGTTTGATTCACTTGTGCGTAACCTGGATAACGTTCGGGAAAACCTCTCAGCTGCCCGGTCACGGATTCAGGACGCTGACTTTGCCGCAGAAACCGCAGCATTGACACGCGCACAGATTCTGCAACAAGCGGGTACAGCGATGGTTTCGCAAGCGAACTCCATGCCGCAATCTGTACTGTCGCTCCTGCAGTAATAGGCCGAAGAGGGGAATTTGGCCGGCTCTTATACGAGCTGGCACTTTTCCCCAAGCTTAATAAGGTGAACCAAAATGTTTACGAACATTAACCATCTAGGTACAAGCAGTGTAAGACTGAACGAGCACACTGCGAAGAAAGCGGATTTGTCGCAGGTGGTCGATGGTTCAACAGTTTATGTCGGCGCTGATCTGCCACGCCCTGGTCAACAGTTGCCGCTTGCCGCGCAACCAAAGTCAACTGAACAGGCTAAGCCAACGGAAGAAGAGCTGAATAAAGTTGTCAGTAATCTGAATGAATTTGTTCAGTCTGTCAGGCGTGAGTTGCAATTCAGTGTAGATGATGACACAGGCCGTTACATTGTTAAGGTTTTAAATAAGGAAACGGACGAAGTTGTCAGGCAGATCCCCAGTGAGGAAGTGCTTGCTATTTCCAGTTATCTGCAAACGCAAGCCGGCCTTTTGATTGATACAGAAGCCTAAAAAGCTTTGCAATCGAGTACTCATCAGGGATACCTGTCCGACATAACTCTTCAATAGGGTATCAAACTTGCTTAAGGCTTACGGGTAACCGTTGTACGAGGATTTATTATGCCTGTCATTTCTTCTCTTGGTGTGGGGTCTGGACTTGATATTGAGTCTATTATCTCGGGCATCATGCAAGTCGAGCAGCTGCCTTTACAGCGGCTGCAGCAGGACAAGGCAGAGATTGAAGCGCAAATCAGCGAGTTTGGCAAAATAAAAAGTGCGCTTTCAACCTTGGATACTGCGGTCGAAAAACTGAATGATAAAAGTGCGTTTGATGCGTTTCTCGCAAACAGCGGGGACGATGACGTTTTTACTGCAACGGCCACCAGTGAGGCCAGTGAAACCAATCACAGCATCAATGTTTTAAGCCTGGCACAAAGCCACCGCCTGGCTTCAGGCGTCTTTGCCAGTGATGAGGCCCAAGTCGGTGAAGGCAGTCTGTTCATTTCCAGTGGAACGAATAATTTCAGTATTGATATCACCTCCGACAACGACTCACTCACCGGCCTTCGGGATGCGATCAATACGGCCGAGGACAACAAAAGTGTACGTGCGAGTGTCATTAATGTGGATGGTGGCAGTCGGCTGATTCTCACCGCACTGAATACCGGTTTAGCGAACAGCATTGAAATCAGCGTAACGGATGATGCCGATGGTAATGATACTGATGCAAGTGGCCTGTCAAGCTTGGTTTATCAGGCGGTTGGGGTACAGAATTTAACAGAAGTGGATGCGGCGCAGGATGCTTCTTTAACCGTTGATGGGTTTGCCGTACAAAGTGACAGCAATTTTGTCAGCGATGTGATTGGCGGCGTCACAATCAACTTAAATCAGGTTGGAACCGCCGAATTAACGGTAGAGCGGGACATTGATCATGCTCTGTCTGCCATGGATGGCATTGTTTCAGCGTTTAATACCTTGGCTGGCACACTGGATGAAGTCAGACTACAGGGCGCGCTCGGCAGTGACAGCATGCTCTACGGAATTCAAGATCAGTTAAGAGCTGTTTTTTCGAGTGTTCCCAGTACATTTGATACAAAAATCAACCAGTCATTTACGGTAGGGTTCGACTTTAGCCGCGAGGGAACCTTATCCTTCGATGCCGAGGATTTTAAAGCACAAGTCAGTGAAGACTTTACGGATTTAATGAATTTTTTTACCGATGCCACCCACGGACTCGGGGCGCGTTTAACCCAAGTGCTTGATACTTATGCCCAGGTGGGAGGGATTATTGATAGCCGTACCGATGGCCTGCAAAGCCAGTCTCGGACGGTTGATGATCGTATTGAGGCATTGAATATCAGACTTGGGTCGATTGAAGAGCGTTACCGCCAGCAGTTTTCAGCGATGGATGCACTGGTCGGCAATCTTAATTCCACCGGAACCTATCTGGCCCAGCAGTTAGCGAACTTGCCTGGCGCGACATTCAACTCAGGTTCTTAACCATTCATTATTCATAACGGAGTCGGATGCAGATGAATAAAGACGCAATGCAGGCTTACCATCAGGCTGGGATCAGCAGTGCAAATTACGCAAACCCCCACCAATTAATCTTGATGCTGATGGATGGTGCATTAGAGCGCGTCGCAAAAGCCAAAGGCGCTATTTTACAAAAAGCGCTTGCCGAAAAAGGTAAACATCTCTCCAACACGATTATGATCATTTCGGGTTTAAACGACTGTCTGGATATGGATGCTGGCGGGGAGCTTTCGAAAAATCTTTCGGAACTCTACGACTACATGCGGCGAAGATTGTTACAAGCCAATCTCGATAATGACCCGGATGTTTTGGATGAAGTAGCCTCTTTGTTGAACGAAATTCGCAGTGCCTGGGTCGCGATTCCCCGCCCTGTGCAAGAGGCGCACGGCAAAAATATGTATCGTCAAGTAGCTCAGGCACTGGCCGACTGAAGATATGAATCTGTTCAAGGGAAAAAATACCTTGTCAATGCAGGAAATTCGGTTACTTGTTGATGCCATGGAGCAGTCTGTCATTCAGCAAAAGTGGGTAGAAGCGACGGAACAAGCCGCGTTATGGGACCAGAAGATTCGAGCGCTCTTTGTTTCTGTCCCGAATAAACACGTTCCCTCAGGTGAAGAGGTTCATGAGTTGACGCAGTTGCTACAAAGAACACAAAGTTTGATCAGCGCAATTGAGCAGCGAAAAGACACCATGAAGCACGAATTGCGAGGGCATCAAAAAGCAAGCCATGCAAGCATGTGCTATACCCAAAACAGTCTGTGAACCGGTAGTCTCAGTCCCGCCCTAATGTTGCGTGGATCTGCAAGAGTTCGTCTTTTTCTTCGGTTGTGAGCGCTCGCTCCTGTGCGATGCTTAGCAAGGCTTGAGAGCGGGACCTGGCGTCCAGCAACATGATTTTGTGCAGAGAGTCTGTAAAGTGAGCCATAGCTGATTCAGCATCCATTTCATCACCGCCAGGCAGTCGCCATCCGGCAAGCTTTTGCAAGATGGCGGAGCTTTGGGTGTCCCGGAAATGTTCGATTAACATGGCTGTGGAAATTTCAGGATTGTGCCGAATCTGTTCAAACACATCGGATAACAGTTCGGAGCCTGGGCCATCTTTTGGCAATACGGGGGGCTCTGGGAGTGATTCAACCAGCCCCGGGTGTTGAAGCAGGCAAGTAATAGCCATGCGCATTGGTGTCATACCCAGAGTTGCTTTGCGTTGGGTCTGCGCTGGACGAGGTTTGTTTCCCGCAATGCTCAAGCCAACTTTGGCCGAGACCTGCTGTTCCAGCAGTGATTTGTATACGCCTTCTGGAATATTTTTCAAGAGCGGCTTTGCCAACTCAGAAAAGCGTGCTCGCCCACTGATCGACTGGGTAGGTGACTGCGCTTCCAGTTGAGATAAAAAGAAATCAGCGAGAGGCTGGGCAGCGCTTAGCTGCTGTTCGAATTGCATTTTCCCTTGCGCACGAACAAGGCTATCCGGGTCTTCCCCTTCTGGTAGGAAAAGAAATCGAGCTTCCCGACCATCACGCATCGCTGGGAGTGCATTTTCAAGTGCCCGCCATGCGGCTCGCCTGCCTGCCTGGTCGCCATCAAAACAAAAAATAATTTCTGGTGCATTGCGGAATAAACGCTCGATATGGTCTCGGGTGGTTGCGGTTCCAAGAGTCGCAACTACATGATCAATACTGTGATCAGCCAGGGCCGCAACATCCATGTAGCCTTCTACCACAATCAACTGTTCGAGTTTTTTTGTATATTTTCTGGCCTCAAACAGACCATACAGTTCTTTGCCTTTAGAGAAGAGCGGCGTTTCGGGTGAATTCAGGTACTTAGGTTCGCCTTGGCCTAATACTCGCCCACCAAACGCGATGGTTCTGCCCCGTTGATCACGGATAGGGAACATGATCCTATCGCGGAAACGGTCGTAAATGCGCCCTGAGTCGTGACGGATAGCAAGACCGGCTTCTAATAAAGCTTTTTCAGTTGCACCGGTTACGTGTTTTTCCAGGCGTTGCCAGCCATCCGGGCTGTAGCCAAGGCCGTAACGCTCAATAGTGTCGGCGTTTAACCCCCTGTGTTTGAGGTATTCTTGAGCATGAGGATGCTTATGAAGCTGTTCGCGGTAGTAGTTCTCGGTGTCAGATAAAAGAGCGTATAGCGCATCATAGCGATTCAATGATGTGCTGGATGCGGTCTGAGGTACTGCCAGGCCCACAGTATCTGCTAGCGATTCAATGGCATCGGGAAAGGGGAGGTTCTCATAGTCCATGAGAAAACTGATTGCTGAACCACTGGCGCCGCAGCCGAAGCAATAATAAAACTGCTTTGACGGGTTCACACTGAAGGATGGCGTTTTTTCGTGATGAAAAGGACAGCATGCCATGTAATTGCTGCCTTTCTTTTTAAGCGGCACACGGGCATTGATGACATCAACGATATTGATGCGTGAGAGTAGGTTGTCGATGAATGTCTGTGGAATCTGTCCCACGAAACACCTTGTCAGAAGCGCCGCAGAGGTCGAAGTGTGTTCTGCGGCGACATATTTTACTTAAGCTGCCTTTGACAGTGTGGATAGCAATGTTGTCAATTCAGCCGATTTGGGCGCAACCAACCAAAAGTCGTTCAGGTAAGTCTCAAAATTGGCTAGAATTTTTCGACCCCATACGCTTTGGGTTTCGTTGACAAACTGCTGGATTTGTTGGTGCAGAATATCCCGGTAAGCGGCTGTTTCAGGCGTATTGACACGATGTAGGGTGATGAGTTCGTGGTTGCACCGCTGCGTAAATGCGTGTTCACTGTCCAGGACAAAAGCCACGCCGCCGGTCATGCCCGCGCCAAAGTTAACACCGGTACCCCCCAAAATGGTGATGATGCCACCGGTCATATATTCACAGCCATGGGCACCGACACCTTCAACGACTGCATTAGCGCCGGAGTTTCGTACACCGAAGCGTTCACCCGCTGTGCCTGCCGCAAAGAGTGATCCGCCCGTTGCACCGTACAGGCAAGTATTGCCAATAATGGTGTTCTCTTGGCTTTCGAAAGTCGAGGTGGCAGGGGGGTGTATCACAATTTTGCCTCCTGCCATGCCTTTGCCGACATAGTCATTGGCGTCACCTTCCAGATAAAGCTCCAGTCCGGCGGAATTCCATACACCCAGGCTTTGTCCCGCAGTCCCTTTAAGGTTCAGCCTGAGTGGTGAGGCAGGCATGCCCTGGTCGCCGTAATGGCGTGCAATTTCTCCTGATATTTTAGCGCCAATCGAGCGGTCCGTATTGCGAACGTCAAATGAAAAGGTGCCGCCTTTACCCTTTTTGATCGCTTCCTGGCAGGTATTCAGCATATGCGTCGCGGTAATGGCTTTGTCATGCGGTGGATTGCAGGGCTCGGTGCAAAACTGTGGTTTTTCTGCGGGCACTCCGGCATCAGAAAGAATTTGGCTAAGGTCAAGACGTTGTTGTTTTACCGTTTCACCCGCTTGATGCGTTAGCAGGTCGGTGCGGCCGATAAGTTCTTCCATCGAACGCACGCCCAAAGAAGCCATGAGCTCGCGAGTGTCGCGTGCGATAAAGCGGATGTAGTGAATCACTTTTTCAACATTGCCATGGAAATGTTGCATTCTAAGCACTTGGTTTTGTGTCGCCACACCCGTTGCACAGTTATTTAAATGACAAATGCGTAAAAACTTACAACCCATCGCAATCATGGGGCCTGTGCCAAAGGCAAAACTTTCGGCGCCAAGTATGGCGGCTTTGACGACATCCAGCCCTGTTTTTAAGCCGCCATCTGTTTGTAGTCTGACCTTGCTGCGTAAGTCGTTGGCGCGCAAGGTTTGATGCGTTTCTGAAAGTCCCAGCTCCCAGGGTGAGCCTGCATATTTCACACTGGAAATAGGGGATGCTGCGGTACCACCATCGTAGCCAGAGATAGTAATCAGGTCGGCATAAGCTTTTGCGACACCGGCCGCAATCGTACCCACCCCGGGTTTGGCAACGAGTTTGACTGAGACCAGTGCATCCGGGTTGATTTCTTTAAGGTCGAAAATCAGCTGCGCAAGATCTTCAATTGAGTAGATGTCGTGATGTGGTGGGGGTGAGATCAGTGTAACACCGGGTGATGAGTGTCTGAGCTTGGCGATTAGGCTGTCGACTTTGTGCCCAGGTAATTGCCCGCCTTCGCCGGGTTTGGCGCCCTGAGCAATTTTGATTTGCAGCACTTCTGCATTGGTTAAATAGTGTGGAGTCACACCAAACCGGCCGGAAGCGACCTGCTTGATTTTGGACATTTTCAAGGTGCCGTAGCGTGACTTATCTTCGCCGCCTTCACCAGAGTTTGAGCGTGCGCCTAAGCGGTTCATGGCTTCGGCCAGTGTCTCATGGGCTTCTGGAGAGAGCGCTCCCAACGACATGCCGGCAGAGTCGAAGCGTTTGATGATTGCCTCTTCCGGTTCGACCTCTTCCACCGGGATTGGGTGTGAGGTTTTCAGGTCGAAAAGGTCTCGGATGACAGAGATAGGCCGGTTATTTACGCAGTCTGCGTAATGCCTGTAATCGGAATAATCGCCGGTCAGTACTGCACGGTGCAGCGTTGTGACAACGTCCGGGTTGTAGGTGTGGTATTCCCCGCCGTATATGTATTTCAGCAAGCCACCCTGGAATTGCTTCTTTCGAGGGTTCCAGGCTTTTTTGGCAAGCTGTTTCAAATCACTTTCGATTTCAGCATAACCGATACCCTGGATACGGCTGACAGTCCCGGTAAAGCAGGTTGTGACGATTTCGTCGTGCATTCCTACGATTTCAAAAAGCTGTGCGCCGCGGTAACTGGATATTGTAGAGATACCCATTTTGGAAATAATCTTCTTTAGACCTTTGTTGATACCTTTGAGATAGTGGTTGATGAGGGTATCAGGGGTCTGGTCAGAAATTGTGCCCTGAGCTGACATTGAGGCAATGCATTGGCACGCAAGATAAGGGAAAATTGCGGTCGCACCATAGCCGATTAAGACGGCAAAGTGGTGTGAATCTCTGGCGCTGCCGGTTTCAATAACCAGATTGGCATCACACCGGAGCCCTTCATTAATCAAGCGGTGGTGAACAGCGCCGGTTGCCAGAATCGCTGGGATCGGCAATGTATCCTGGTGGATATTTCGATCACTGAGGATCAGGATGATGGCCCCTTGCTGAACGGCGGCCACGGCTTGATCACAAAGGTGTTCAACAGCTGCTTCAAGGTTGGTCGCTTGCGGATTGAACTGCAAGTCAATGACTTGGTGCGCATAAGCCGGGTCGTTGATTGTCTTCAACATATGGAAGTCAACCGGAGAGAGCACTGGTGATTCTGCTTTGATGCGCTTGGCATGCTCTGCTGTGGGCTCAAACAGGTTTTTTTCTCGGCCGAAAAGTGTTTCCAGCGACATCACGATCTCTTCGCGGAGAGGGTCGATAGGCGGATTGGTCACTTGTGCAAACTGTTGACGGAAATTGTCAAAGAGAGACCGGGGCAGCTTCGAAAAAACAGGGTAGGGAGCGTCATCCCCCATGGAACCGGTCGCCTCCGCTGCATCTTCAGCCAGCACCCGGATGATGTCTTCGCGCTCCTCGTAAGAGACATCAAAAAGTTTTTCGTAAATGCGCAGTTGGTTGGTGTCCGGTGTCTCGAAAGCACGGTCAGAATACGCAACGTTAGCTGAAACTTTTGATAGCCTGACCGTGTTTTTCTCGAGCCAATCTTTATAAGGTTGTTTGGATTTCAGGAGATCGTTGATCACTTGATCTGTCAGAATTTCACCTTCTTGTGTGTCAACGGCCAGGATTTCTCCCGGTTTGAGTCGGCCTTTGGCTACAACATCGGCTGGGTCATAATCATAAACACCAATTTCGGAGGCAATTGTAATATGGCGGTCTCGGGTCAAGACATAACGAGAAGGTCGGAGTCCGTTACGATCAAGGCAGCAAGCTGCGTAGCGGCCATCCGTGGTGACAATGCCCGCCGGCCCGTCCCATGGTTCCATGTGCATGGAGTTGTATTCCAGGAATGCTCTTAAATCTTCATCCATCTCTTCCATTTGTTGCCAAGCTGGTGGTAAGAGCGTGCGCAGGGCTTTAAAAAGGTCCATTCCACCCATCATGAGCACTTCAAGCATGTTATCCAGCGAGTTGGAGTCGGAGCCTGTTTGGGAAACAAGTGGGTGTATTTTTGAAAGCTCGGGCAAGAGCTTGCTCGAAAATTTGGAGGCGCGGGCCCGCGACCAGTTACGGTTTCCTTGAATGGTGTTGATTTCGCCATTGTGCGCCAAGTGCCTGAAAGGTTGTGCTAATCGCCACTCAGGCAGCGTGTTGGTTGAGAACCGTTGATGATAAACCGCTATGCTTGATTCCAGCCTGCTGTCGCTCAAGTCTGTGTAAAAAACAGGCAGATCAGCAGGCATCACCAGGCCTTTGTAGAGGATGATGTCGGCTGAGAGTGATGGGATATAAAGCTGATTATCCTCGGGTGTGCAGGCGATTTCAGTCAGACGCCGGGTCATAAACAGACGGCGTGCAAATTCATCATTATCCATACCATCAGGTGCGTTGACAAAAACCTGCTCGATGATGGGCAAAGAGGCTTTGGCGTGCGCTCCGCAGGCGCTGGGATCGACGGGAACGGTTCGCCAGCCAGCAAATTCGAGTTTGTTTGCAAGCAGCTGTGCTTCCAGTGTGTCTCGGGTTTTTTGTGCGAGTTGCTGATCCCGGTTAAGAAAGATCATTCCCACAGCAAACTGTGCACTCAGATGGATGCCGTTTTCGGTAGCGATTTCGCGCATGAAGGCTTTGGGCATCGCGAGCAATAGCCCACACCCATCGCCTGACTTCCCGTCTGCGGCAATAGCGCCGCGATGCGTCATGCGGCTTAAGGAAGTGATGGCGGTGTCAACCAACCAGTGGCTAGGGGTTCCATCAATGTTGGCGATAACACCGAATCCGCAGTTATCCTTTTCAAACGAAGGCCGGTAAAGTCCATAGTTGGCTGCTTTTTCAAGGCTGTTTTGTTTCATATAAAAGGCACTCTTGGCAAGACTAGGTGCGATGCAGGGGATGTTGCGACGCTACCAAAAGATTAAAGTGTGAAGGCCATCATATCAATAGCCGGCCGACCATTATACTCAACTTAATTAGTCATCCAAAATATTATCCACTTTCATTGTAGTTGTTCTTTTGTGCTGCATGGTCCCGCTTGGTTGTAAGTCGTTTTAAAAACAGCAGGTTACTTGGTTAAGTCGACTTTTTTTGAAAAGCTTTTACTTATTCATAAGTTTATATTAATATTCTTATATATAAGCTATCGTCACATCGATGAATAAAAAGCTTGATACAAGCGGGAGGTGAGTGATGTCACACATATTGATTATCGGTGCGGGTATAGGGGGTGTTACAGCGGCCTATGAACTTCGAGACAAGTTGGGGCGTGAGGCGCATCAGATCACGGTGGTTGACGAAAAAACATCGTTTGATTTCACGCCGTCAAACCCCTGGATTGGTGTAGGTTGGCGAGCACGCAAGCAAACGTCGATTGATATTGGTCCTCAATTTCAGAAAAAGGATATTGATTTCATACCCAGCCGGGTTGTCAGTATTGATGCCAAAAATAACGCGGTTACGTTAGAAAACAGCACATCCCTGAATTATGACTATCTGGTGATTACCACAGGGCCAAAGCTGGCGTTTGATGAGGTGCCAGGCACAGGGCCGGAAACCGGCTTTACCCAATCGGTTTGTACGCTGAGTCATGCTGAAACGTCCTTTGCAGACTTCCAAAAACTGGCAGAGGACCCTGGCCCCGTGATCGTAGGTGCTGTGGCAGGAGCGAGCTGTTTCGGGCCAGCGTATGAATATCTTTTTATCCTCGAAACTGAGTTGAGAAAGCGCAAAATACGCAACAAAGTACCCATGACGTTTGTGACCAGTGAGCCCTATATTGGCCACTTGGGCTTGGGTGGCGTGGGGGACTCCAAGAGCATGCTGCAGTCTGAGCTGCGGAGCAAACATGTTAAATGGATTACAAATGCGAAAACAACGCGTGTCGAAGCCGGTATGATGTATGTTGATGAATGTGATCAGGCGGGCGAGGTGATTCAGCAGCATGAGCTACCGTTCAAGCACGCAATGATGCTACCGGCCTTTAAGGGGGTTGATCCTGTTGCAGAGGTTCAAGGTCTCTGTAATCCACGTGGATTTGTCATCATCGACGACTATCAGCGCAATCCTACTTACAAAAATATCTATTCAGCAGGCGTTTGTGTGGCTATTCCACCGGTTGAAGCGACGCCTGTTGCCACCGGCACACCCAAAACGGGGTATATGATCGAGTCCATGGTATCCGCATTAGTGCGCAATATTACCGCCGAAATTAACGGCGAGGAGCCAACGGCCCAAGGTAGCTGGAATGCCATCTGCCTTGCGGACATGGGGGATACGGGCATCGCATTTGTCGCCATTCCCCAAATTCCTCCCCGCAACGTAACCTGGTTTAAAAAAGGCAAGTGGGTGCATTTGGCCAAAGTAGCTTACGAAAAATACTTTTTACGGAAAGTCAAAAAAGGATCTACCGAGCCGGTTTATGAAAAGTACATCCTCAAGTTGATGGGCATTAACCGCCTGGAGCCTTAGTTTTGGAGGAATACCGTCTTATGAAAAGAAACTACCCGTTTGTTCTGGCCAGCGTACTGCTGGCCTGTAGCGGTTTTTTAACCGTGTCAGCAGCGTTGCCGACGAGTCAGGTTGAGTACCAAACCATAGCGGATGAAATCCGTCTGGATGGGGTGGTCGAAGCTGTAAAACAGTCCACAGCATCGGCGCAAACGACGGGACAGGTGATTGAAATTAACTACGATGTGCACGACTTTGTTGAACGTGATGCGGTGATTTTACGGTTAACAGATAAAAAGCAGCGAGCGGCTCGAGACGAGGCGGCCGCAAGTTTAAAAGAAGCCGAAACACGCTTGCAGGAAGCGCAAAGAGAGCTGGTGCGTATTCAAGGTATTTTTGCCAGAAAGCTGACCTCTCAAGCGCAGATGGATGCTGCTTCGGCAGCATTCTCAGCCGCTAAAGCACGCGTTGAAGCAAGCCGTGCGAACCTTGTGCAGGCACAGGAGCAGCTGGATTTTACAACGATCGAAGCGCCTTGGTCAGGTATTTTATTAGAGCGACATATTGAAGTGGGCGAGGCGGTTAGTGTCGGACAGCCACTGATGACAGGCCTGTCTTTGGAAGAGTTGCGGGTAGATGTCAGCGTGCCTCAGCGTTTTTTCAGCGCCTTTCGCCAAAGCGATGCGGTGACCGTCGATTTGGATTCGGGCGAAAAAATCCAGCCTGAAAGCAAGGTGTTTTTTCCACAGGCCATTGCCCGTAGCGCCAGTTTTCGTGTGCGATTGAATTTACCGGCCGGTATTGATGACTTATTCCCTGGTATGTTTGTCAAAGTGACATTTGCTGGAGAGAGTAAACCCCGTTTGGTGGTTGACTCCGCTGCCATCCTGCAGCGCAGTGAGCTTACTGCCGTTTATGTGCAGACAGACAGCGGGCCTCGACTGAGGCAGGTCAAAGTCGGCCGAGAGTATGGCAATAAAACCGAAGTGATCGCCGGTCTTCAGTCGGGCGAAACAGTGATTCTCAACCCTGTGGCAGCGGGTATCCTGCTGAAGAATCCGCCGGCTAGCGAGCGCGAAGTTCATGAATAATCCTTCACTTGGCATTGCGGGTCGAGTCGCGAAGGCGTTTTTGCAATCAGAGCTCACGCCTCTTTTTGCACTGGTGGGTTTGTTATTGGGTGTTTTTGCCGTACTGGTGACGCCCCGCGAAGAAGAGCCGCAAATTAATGTGACTTTTGCCAATGTCTTCATCGCATTTCCTGGCGCGACAGCCAAAGAAGTCGAGACACTGATCGCCTTGCCTGCCGAGCAGGTGTTGTCGGAAATTCCAGGTGTTGAGCATACCTATTCCGTGTCAAGCCCGGGGATGGCTGTACTGACAGTACAATACCAGGTGGGTGAAGACTCTACGCAAGCGGTTGTTAATCTCTTTTCCAAATTGGAATCGCATGCCGATTGGTTGCCGCCCGGTTTAGGGGTCGCCCCGCCGATTGTGCGCCCAATGGGGATTGACGATGTGCCCATTGTCAGTATTACTTTGTGGACGGACAATATTGATAAGGGCGCGTTTGAACTTTCACAGGTTGCACATTCGCTGGAAGCCGAGCTCAAACGCGTCAAAGGCACCCGTGATGTGTACTCGATTGGTTCTCCCGAGCAGGTGGTATCCGTTCTGCTCGATCCACAACGCCTTGCGGGATATGACATTGCACTGGCAGATGTCCGTCTGGCGCTACAGAGCGCCAACGTATCCCAGCCAGCCGGTAGCCTGGTTGGCGATGGTGTGGAAGTGAAGGTGCGTGCGGGGAGTTTTTTGACGGATGAGGCTGGGCTTGGTCAGCTCGTCGTAGGCGTACACGAAGGTGCGCCTGTCTATCTGGCGGATGTTGCGAATATCCATCGAGGGCCGGATCAAGCAAGTCAGACCGTTTGGTTTGCTCATGGACCTGCGTCAGAAAGTGGCGCTACGCCGGGTATCAAGCACCCGGCCGTCACGTTGGCCGTGTCCAAAAAGCCGGGGGAGAATGCGGTCGTCATCGCCGCCCGTTTGATGGATGTTCTGCAGACCATGGAAGGGGTGCTGATCCCGGAAGGTGTTCACGTGACGGTGACTCGTAACTACGGCGAAACGGCGAATGACAAAGCCCAAACGCTGATTATGAAGCTGGTGTTCGCGACAATCGTCGTTATTGCACTCGTCTTTTTTACACTGGGCTTCCGCGAGGCGTTTATCGTGGGTTCAGCCGTGGTGGTTACCTTGGCGACAACGCTGTTTGCCTCATGGGCCTGGGGGTTTACGTTAAACCGGGTGTCCCTGTTTGCGCTGATTTTTTCCATTGGTATTTTGGTCGATGATGCCATTGTCGTCGTCGAAAATATTCACCGCCATTTACAAATGGGTGCCAAGAATCTGCGAGAAGCCATCCCCAAAGCGGTGGATGAGGTCGGTGGCCCCACCATTCTGGCTACCTTTACCGTCGTTGCGGCGTTGTTGCCCATGGCTTTTGTGACCGGTTTGATGGGGCCTTACATGGGGCCGATCCCCATTAATGCCAGCATGGGTATGGCGATTTCACTGGCCGTCGCTTTTGTTATCACACCGTGGATGTGTTACCGGTTTCTGGGCTCAAAGGCGCATCACGCTGAATCGGCAGAGTCGGTAAAGAGCCCGCTGATGCGTTTTTTCAATCGCTTGATGAGCCCTTTTTTACGTGGGCGGCAGGGTCGTGTTCCACGTTATTTGCTCTTTTTGTCTATGTTTATCCTCATCATTGCCTCTGTTGCTTTGCCGGTTATGAAGCTGGTTGTTCTCAAAATGTTGCCTCTGGATAACAAATCTGAGTTTCAGGTGGTTGTTGATATGCCAGAAGGTACACCTGTGGAACAAACCACACGGGTCTTGGATGAACTGGGCTTGTACCTTGCGAGTGAAGTGCCTGAAGTCACGCATTACCAGATCTACGCCGGTACGGCGGCCCCCATTAATTTTAATGGCTTGGTGCGTCAATATTATCTGCGTGAAGGGGCCGTGGTGGGCGATTTGCAGGTGAACCTGGTGAGTAAAAGTGACCGCAAGCGTAAAAGTCATGACATTGCACTCTCAGTACGTGAGCCCCTGCAAGCCATTGGCAGAAAGTATCAGGCCAATGTCAAAATTGTAGAGGTGCCGCCAGGCCCGCCTGTGATGGCACCATTGGTCGCAGAGGTGTATGGGCCCAGTTATGAAGGGCAGTTACGGGTCGCGAAAAAAGTACGGGCGGTGATGGAAAGTACCTCGGCGATTGTGGATGTGGATGACAGCATTGAAGCGGATGCGCCGCAAGTGACCGTACAGGTTGACCGTCAGAAAGCAGCGCGACTGGGTGTTGATCAGCGCACCATCGTTGCAGCAGTGAGTACTGTCCTGGGGGGCGAGGATGTTCACTACATTCACACCAGTGATGTTAAATACGCGGTCCCGGTTCGTTTACAGTTTGATGTGGCTGACAAAACCAACTTAAATGCACTGTTAACGCTGAAGGTACAGTCTCGTGCAGGGGGACTTGTGCCAATTTCGGAACTCGTTTCGATAGAACAGGGGGTGATTGAAAAGAGCATCTACCACAAAGACTTGCTACCGGTCGTTTTTGTTACGGCGGATGCCGTTGGTGAATTGGACTCACCGCTTTATGGCTTGTTTGATGTCTTTTTCAAACTACAGGAGCGGGGAGGAGAAGCAGAAAGCGTATCTGCACAGCACCTGATCGCACAGCCGGATAGTACTTATGACTACAGTATTAAATGGGACGGCGAATGGCAGATTACGTATGAAACATTCCGGGATATGGGGATTGCCTATGCCGCAGGCATGGTCTTGATCTATCTGTTGGTTGTGGCCCAATTCAGATCCTATATTGTTCCTTTGATTATCATGTCCCCAATACCGTTGACCGTGATCGGGATTATGCCCGGCCACGCCCTGCTGGGGGCACAATTTACGGCCACCTCCATGATCGGCATGATTGCTTTGGCTGGAATCATTGTTCGGAATTCGATTTTACTGGTTGACTTTATTGAAGATTTATACGCCTCAGGCCTGTCGTTTGAAGCGGCTGTTATTCAGGCCACGGCGGCCCGCACCAAACCGATTGTGCTCACGGCACTGGCTGCTGTTTTGGGGGCTGTTTTCATTTTGGATGACCCCATGTTCAGCGGCATGGCGGTCTCGCTGATCTTTGGTATTTTGGTGTCAACCGCGTTGACTTTGCTGATTACGCCTGTGCTTTACTACGCCACTATGCGGCGGCGCCGAGAGCGAGAAGCCGCTTAACCATAAAAAGCCCGCAGGAAACCGCGGGCTTCTAGTTCCTTATTAAAGAGACCTATTTGACGTAGTCGTACTGACCGTCTTTCCACTGGTAGAACACGTAGCCAGGGGCGGTGACATCCCCTTTTTTATCAAACCCAACTTCACCCAGAACCGTTTTGAACTGCATGGAGTTCATCTTGGCCAGAACTTTGTCCAGGTCGGTTGAACCAGCAGCCTCTGCAGCTTGTGCAAATACTTGCACCGCACCATAGGTGTAAAGCACATAGCCTTCTGGTTCGATGTTGTTATCGCGGAATTTTTTCACCAAGGGCGCTGCGTCCGGATTTTTACGGGGATCGGGGCTGAAGGTCATCAGCGTGCCTTCACCGGCTGCGCCTGTAATAGACCAGTATTCGTCGGTGACCAGTGCGTCTCCAGATACAAGCACAGTCTTCATACCCTGCTCACGCATCTGGCGGACGATGAGGCCCGCTTCTGTGTGATAGCCGCCCACATATAAAACGTCGATTGCGTTTTTCTTCAGCTTGGAAACCAGTGCTGAATAGTCTTTTTCACCGGCTGTATAGGCCTCATACAACTTTTCACTTTTCCCGGTTGCTTTTAATGCTTTACGGGTTTCATCAGCGAGACCTTTCCCGTAAGCGGTTTTGTCGTGGATGATGGCGATATTTTTGTCGCCATATACAGATGCCAGGTATTCACCGGCAACTTGCCCTTGTTGGTCATCACGGCCACACACGCGGAAAACGTTGTCACCGCCTTCATCTGTTAATTTTGGGTTGGTGGAGGCCGGTGAAATTTGCAGAATGCCTTCCTCTTCGTAGACCGAGGAAGCGGGAATGGAAGAGCCTGAGCAAAAATGCCCGGCCATGAATACCACACCTTTGTTGACCATCTGATTGGCCACGGCGACAGCCTGCTTAGGGTCACAGGCATCGTCACCAATTTCCAGGACCAGCTTTTGTCCCAGTACGCCACCCGCCGCATTGATGTCGGCTACGGCTTGCTCTGCACCGGCTTTCATTTGTGCGCCGAAACTGGCGTATTGCCCTGTCATTGGGCCGGCGGTTGCGATAACGATATCGGCGTGGCTGGCTGATGCGCCGAGCATACCCAGCGCGAGTACACCTGCTGAAAGTGCTTTTATGCGTCTCATTCTTGTTTTCCCTTTAGTGGTTTGTGGAAAAGAGTTGGGGTGTTGTTTTGGCACTTTAAGAAGTAAATCAAGTGCTTGACGTTAATCTATCACGGCTACTACAAGGTGCAAACCCGTTAATCTATCGTGGGCTTCATTTTGTCAGCTTTTTCCATGAAATCAGACCATCGCGCGCGTACAGCCAGGGATACTGGGTAATCATTTGTTGGACGCGTTTCAATCGGAAGGCGATAAAACTCAGTGTAATCAAGACAAGGCTATCAATCAGAAAACCCTGCAGCGAGAGCAGTGCTTCCTGAAACAAGGCATATTTTATAAAGCGGTCCGCACTGCCCAGGAGCAGTCCGTAGAGAACAATTTGCCACGGGGGGCGCCAGGTCGAAGCGATGGCTATCCCGGTCATGATTGCCGCGCCGCCTGCCAATAGGAGTGTGATGATAATAAATGTGAGCATTTAGCGCCCTCCTTCCAGGTAGGCGGCACGGATTTCCGGGCGTTCAAGAAGTTCATTGCCAGGGCCTGACATGGCGATCTTGCCGTTAACCAGGACGTATCCCCGGTGCGCCAGCTTGAGGGCGTGGTAGGCATTTTGTTCAACAAGCATGACAGTGACATGATCGGTTTGGTTGATTTCGGCGATCACTTCAAAGATTTGTTTCACAATTAACGGTGCCAGGCCGAGAGAGGGCTCATCTAACAGTAAGAGTCGGGGACGGCTCATCATCGCCCGGCCAATAGCGAGCATTTGTTGTTCGCCACCTGAAAGGGTACCTGCCCGCTGGTTCTGGCGTTCTTTAAGGATGGGGAACAGTTCCGTTACACGGGCATAGTCCTGGTCAAAGTATTCAGGGTCACAGCTCATTGCCCCCATTTGGATGTTTTCGAAAACAGTCATGCCCGGGAAAATACGGCGCCCTTCGGGAGATTGTGCAATGCCTTTGGTGACAATCTCATGTGTGGGCATTCGTGTAATGTCTTTGCCTTCAAAAGTGATGTGGCCGCGCGCGGCTTGAGGTGTACCACAGACGGTCATCAAGAGGGTTGTTTTACCGGCGCCATTGGCGCCAATCAGGGTTACGATTTCACCGTGATTGACTTCAACGTCAATGCCCTTTAAGGCTTCGATATTGCCGTAGTAAGTATGCACTCCGCTGATACTGAGCATAGTGGCTGGTGGGTTTGGCATGTTACTCATGCTTCTTCACCCAGGTATGCGGCGATGACGGCCGGGTCTTCTTTGATAGCCTCTGGCGTACCATCGGCGATTTTACTGCCATGATCCAGTACGATGATGTGATCGGAGATTTTCATCACGACACTCATGTCATGCTCAATAAGGATAATGCCAATGCGATGCTCGTTTTTGATATAGGAAATCAGCTGGTTTAGTTCGGCAGACTCTTTTGGATTTAAGCCGGCCGCTGGCTCATCCAGACAGAGGAGGACGGGCTTTGTGCACATGGCCCGCGCAATTTCCAGGCGACGTTGTGCACCGTAGGGCAAATTGCCAGCGTCAACATCGGCATGATCGGTCAACTCAACTTTATCGAGCCAGTAACGGGCCAGGTCGACGGCCTGCTTTTGTGCTTTTTGGTAACCCGGGAGCCCCAAAAGGCCGCCAATGGTCATCCATGATGCTCTCATTAAGCGGTTGTGTTGCGCAACAATCAGGTTTTCCAGTACAGACATATTCGGAAACAAACGAATATTTTGGAAGGTGCGTGCCACACTGGCGTGTTTGTTAATGTGAAAGCCTTCCATTCTTTCCAGTAAGTAACGGCGTGTTCCTGTATTCAACGTCAAGCGCCCGACAGTGGGAGTGTAAAAGCCGGTTAAGCAGTTGAACACGGTTGTCTTTCCTGCCCCGTTTGGGCCAATCAGGGCTGTAATTTCGGCATTTTGTACCGTGAAAGAAACATCATCAATGGCGACCAGGCCGCCAAACCGCATTGTGAGGTGTTCTACTGTTAAAAGCGGGATAGAGGCATTTGTCTTCATGTGTTCGACTTATGAGACTCCGGCGTGTGACTCGGGGCATGCAAACGCAGAGTAGGATCTCTGTGAGCCAGCAGTCCCCGCGGTTTCCATACCATGACCGCGACCATGAGCCCTCCGAAGGTAATCATCCGGAATTCTTCCAGCCCACGAAAGAGCTCGGTACCGCCAATGAGAAGGATCGAGGCAATGACCACTCCCAGCTGGCTTCCCATGCCCCCAAGCACCACGATCGCGAGAATCACAGCAGATTCGATAAAGGTGAAACTTTCCGGGCTGATGAAGCCTTGGCGAGTGGCAAAAAAGGAGCCGGCAAACCCGGCAAAGCCGGCGCCAATAGCAAAAGCGCTCAGCTTGGTATTGGTTGGGTTTATGCCCAGCGAGCGGCAGGCGGTTTCATCTTCACGGAGTGCTTCCCAGGCACGGCCTAGGGGTAATTTTCGCATGCGCAGTGTAAAAAAGTTCGTGATCAAAGCGAGCGCCAGGATTAAAAAGTAGAGAAAGATAATCCGGTGCATGGAGGAGTAGTCCAGGCCGAAAAAAGTATGGAATGTCTCGCTATCTTCAGGAACTCGCCGTGAAAAGGGGAGGCCAAAAAAACTGGGACGGGGAATGCTGGACAGCCCATCAGGTCCCCCCGTAAAGGTATACCAGTTGATCAAGACTACGCGGATGATTTCTCCAAAACCGAGCGTGACGATGGCGAGGTAGTCACCTCTCAGGCGCAGTACGGGAAAACCAAGGATAATGCCGAAGGTGGCGGCAAAAATTCCGGCAAGCGGGAGGCAAATCCAAAATGAAAAGTCAAAATAATAGGCGAGTAGGGCATAGGAGTAAGCGCCGACTGCGTAGAATGCGACATAGCCGAGGTCCAACAGCCCTGCCAGGCCGACAACAATGTTGAGCCCCCAGCCGAGCATGATGTATGTGAGTACCAAGGTTGCTACATCGATGATGTAGCGGCTGCTAAACGGCAAAAATGGGAGGGCTATGGCAAAAATGATTAGAAGTGGAGCCACAACCTTGCTGATTTTGCGCACAAACTCGGCAAACCGGTTTTGTTCGGAGTCTTGAGTGCCTGAAGGAGTGTGCGGTGGCTGTCGGGTTTCGCGATAGATTGCCAGAACAAGCCGGCCGATAAAAACCGAGACCACAGCGAAAACGACCCAGGACCACCGGGTTTGCACGCCCAAACCTCCTTGCTGGTCAACTGTTCGGAGACCAAACATAACAATGGACAACCCCAGAGCAATGAGTGCCGCAACCCCCGATTCTTTAAATAAGGCAAGCCAGTTGAGTGGTGGTCGTGTTGCTTTCGCCATATTTAGACTTTCTCGATTTCTGGTTTTCCTAGTAGGCCGGTTGGTCTGAAGATCAGCACCAGGACCAGAATGGAAAAAGCCGCGACATCTTTATATTCAATACTGAAGTAGGCCGACCAGAAGGTTTCGATCAATCCGATCAATAAGCCACCCAGCATTGCGCCTGGCAGAGACCCGATGCCGCCGAGCACCGCAGCAGTAAACGCTTTAATGCCGGCATGGAATCCAATGTAGAAATCGATCACACCGTAATAAAGTACGAAGAGCACACTGGCAACGGCGGCTAAGGCGGCCCCCATTACAAAGGTGAGTGAAATAGTGCGGTCAACGTTGATTCCCAGGAGGGATGCCATCAGCTGGTCTTGCTCGCAGGCACGTTGTGAGCGACCGAGTGATGTGCTGGAAATGATGTAGGCAAAAATGCTCATTAAAAGAAAAGTAGCGAGCACAATGATTATTTGCAGGTAACTGATTGTGACAACAAACGTATCACTTTGGATTAAAGTAATACCGCCTTCAACAATGGGTTGTATCGGTTTGACGCGCGCGCCTTGCAACAGCTGGACATAATTTTGCAGGAAAATAGACATGCCGATCGCAGATATTAATGGTGCCAGGCGACAATAATTTGCGTTTATG
>OBIC01000060.1_pt1 | contig 58430 bp, 51 predicted proteins | sample 1519831 | NCBI WGS metagenome assembly OBIC01 (sample SAMN03019805, study PRJEB22545) | beach sand metagenome | biome: beach; feature: sea beach; material: beach sand | place: USA: Municipal Pensacola Beach, FL | collected 2010-10-20 | depth 40-45 cm m
TTTCTCGATTGTTTTGCCCTCTCGCAACGGACCCTGACCGCGAAGGTGAAGCGATTTCCTGGCACCTGGTCAAACTGCTCGAGGAAAAAAATGCGCTGAAGGGTAAAGACGTACAACGTGTTGTCTTTCATGAAATTACGAAGAGTGCTATTCAAAAAGCTGTAGACAATCCACGTGACCTCGCGATGGATCTTGTGAACGCACAGCAAGCCCGTCGTGCGCTGGATTACCTGGTAGGGTTTAATCTGTCACCACTTTTGTGGAAAAAAATCCGCCGGGGGTTATCGGCAGGGCGGGTGCAAAGTCCGGCTCTACGGATGATTGTCGAGCGAGAAGAAGAAATTGAAAAGTTCAAACCGCGGGAATATTGGACGATCGAAGCGGCGCTCTCCCATCAGAAGCAGGCCTTTTCAGCCAAACTCGCTATGTTGGAAGGTGAGAAAGTCAAGCAGTTTACGATTACGGATAGTGAGTCCGCTCAGGCCGCCAAGCAGCAACTGGAAGCGGCTGCGGGCCAAAAACTTACAGTATCGGTGGTGGAAAAGAAGCAGCGCAAACGTAACCCTGCCCCTCCGTTTACAACCTCTACGTTACAGCAGGAAGCGGTGCGTAAATTGGGCTTTTCTGCCCAGCGAACGATGCGAACAGCACAACAACTTTACGAAGGTGTGGCTATCGACGGCGAGTCTGTTGGTCTCATCACATACATGCGAACCGACTCCGTGACTCTGTCGAATGACGCGCTCAACAACCTGAGAGCAGTGATTGGCAAACGCTATGGTGATTCAAACGTACCCGAAAAGCCCAATTTTTACCGTAACAAAACAAAAAACGCCCAAGAAGCGCATGAGGCTGTGCGCCCAACCGACGCCAACCGGTTGCCCGAGCAACTCAAGGCGAACCTGTCATCTGACCAGTTCAAACTTTATGATTTGATCTGGAAACGGACCGTCGCCTCGCAAATGATCCACGCAACACTGGACCAAGTATCGGTTGAGTTTGCTTGTGGGGAAGGGAATCGATTTCGAGCCACGGGTTCAACAGTGCGCGAGCCCGGCTTTCTTGCTGTGTACAAGGAAGGGGTGGATGACACGAAAGAAGATAATGAACGGACATTACCTCCGATGGAAAAAGGCGATCAGGTCGATGTGGAAGCCATCACCGCTGATCAGCACTTTACCGAGCCCCCGCCGAGGTATACAGAAGCCACGCTGGTCAAATCGCTCGAAGAGCGGGGCATCGGCCGGCCTTCCACCTATGCTTCGATCATTTCCACGTTGCAAAACCGGGAATATGTCGAAATGGATGCCCGCCGTTTTTTCCCAACGGAGGTTGGCCGCGTTGTTAACCGCTTTTTATCCAAGCATTTTGAGCAATACGTAGATTATGACTTTACGGCGCATCTTGAAGATGAGTTGGATGAAGTTTCACGAGGAGAAAAAAATTGGGTGCCCGTCATGCAGGCTTTTTGGGAACCCTTTAAGTCCCAGGTTGAAGATAAAGAGCATAATGTCAGCCGTGATGAGGCTATGCAGGCTCGCGTATTGGGGGACGATCCTAAAACAGGGAAACCTGTCAGTGTCAGGATGGGGCGCTATGGCCCCTTTGCTCAAATCGGGACCAAAGAAGACGAGGATAAACCGTTGTTTGCGGGCCTCAGAGCCGGGCAAAAAATGGACAGCATTACCTTGGAAGAAGCGCTGGAGCTGTTCAAGTTGCCGCGCCATCTGGGGGAATCGCCACAAGGAGAGAAAATCAGCGTTAATATCGGACGTTTTGGTCCCTATGTACGGTACGATGACAAATATGCCTCTATTAAGGACGATGACCCTTACACGATGACGCTTGAGCGCGCTGTGGAACTGGTTGAGGAGAAAAAAATCGCCGATGCAAAAAAACTGATCAAAGTTTTTGACGATGAAGGCATCAAAATTTTGGAAGGGCGCTGGGGACCCTACATCACGGATGGGAACAAAAATGCCAAAATTCCCAAGGAGTGGAAAGAAAAACCCAAGGATATTTCCCTGGAGCAAGCGCAACAATGGCTAGCTGAAGCACCAGAGAAAAAGGCGCGGGGACGGGGGAAAGCCGCGTCTAAAAGCACGACAAAGCGTAAAAAATCGACGAGTGCCAAGGGGGCCACGCGTAAAAAAGCGGCGGCTGAGACCAACTCGTCAAGCACAGGCCATTGATGGTGGGAGATACGCGAAACGCCGCGGCGACCCTGAACGCGGGTGGTATCATTGCGTATCCAACAGAAGCTGTTTTTGGTTTGGGGTGTGATCCCCAAAATACACAAGCGCTGAAGCGATTGCTTGCCTTGAAAAAAAGGCCGGTCGATAAAGGGCTGATTTTAATTGCTGCCTCTATTGATCAGCTTCAAACCTACATTCAACCTTTCTCCCCGGAAGAGTTGTCTCAAGTCAGTTCCACTTGGCCGGGGCCAGTGACTTGGGTTGTTCCGGTAAAAGAAGGTGTTTCTGATCTTGTAACGGGTAAAAGAGACACAATTGCCGTCAGAGTTACGAATCATCCTGTGGCGGCGCAGCTCTGCCGTGACTTCGGTGGGGCAATCACCTCTACCAGTGCGAATCAATCGGGTCAATCACCGGCGCGAACAGTGGCAGACGTCCAGGCACAATTTGGCGACCAGCTGGATTGCATTGTGGAAGGGCAAACCGGTGGTCGGGGGGAGCCGACCACCATTCGGGACATTAAAACAGGGGCATTGCTCAGGCCGTAGCACGGAAATGGCTGAGCGATCCGCTGTGCATCACTTTACCGTTTAAGTAACGACCAATAATCTTTTCAGCCATTTGGGAGGCTTCGATCAGCTTATCCAGATCGATTCCGGTTTCAATACCCAGTTCATGGCAAAGAAATACGCTGTCCTCTGTACAAACATTTCCGGCAGCTTTGTGGTCCTTATGGCCAGCGAAAGGGCAGCCGCCAAGGCCTGCAATTGATGAGTCAAAACGATCAACTCCCATTTCCAGCGCAGCATAGACATTGGCGACACCCAGGCCGCGTGTGTCATGAATATGCATGGAGAGACGGGCATCAGGATATTTTTCCCGAATGGCGCCAATGCGTTGTTTGACCTGCTCCGGGTTGGCCCAGCCCATCGTATCTGCGATCAACAATGTGGGCAGTGGAACACCCCGGCTCTTGCACAGCTGGTCTGTAAAGTCGATGAGCTGGAGCACACGCGACATGGGAATATCGCCATCAATATTACATCCAAAACAGCACATGAACCCTGCGGAGTCAATGTCGATATTGTTTTCGATGTACAAGTCCAGCCAGCGTTCTTGGGCAGTCATCATTTCATCAAAGCTTAAATTGTTGTTGCTGCGAGCCAGGCCTTCACTGGCATAGAAAAACAAATCACCTTTGAGGTCGATGCCGGGTGTGTCCAAGGCGCGCCGGAAGCCGGACTCGTTCAGCCATAAACCGGTGTATTGCACACCAGGCTTTTTGTTGATGCGGGAAAAAAGTGCGGGTGTGTCAGCCATTGTCGGCACTTTTTTGGGGTTAACAAAGGAGCCCACCTGTATATGTTTGAGGCCGGTTTCGCTCAATGCGTCAATCAACTCAACGCGTTCTTCGATAGGGTAAATTTGGGGTTCAATTTGAAAGCCCTCGCGCATACCTTCCTCGTGGAATTCCACAAATTTTGGAAAGTCACTCATTTTCATCCTCCAGGAGCATTATTTATCAATCTGTTCGACGTTTATGAGATCACTTTTTCATATTCGCTGACTTAAGGCAAGGATTTTGCTTGGGTTAACCCGTGAAACAAGGTGTTGATGCTTTTAAAGGATGTAATCAAAGTGGAAAAATTTGACTTCATTGTAATTGGCAGCGGTCCCGCCGGGCGCCGGGGGGCTATCCAAGCCGCAAAACTGGGTAAAAAAGTCGGCTTGATCGAGCAGCAGCAAGCCATTGGGGGTGGGGCTTTACATACCGGGACAATCCCGAGTAAAACCTTGCGTGAGGCTGTGCTTTACCTCTCTGGCTGGAAACAGCGGGGCATTTACGGGCGCGCCTATCGCGTGAAAAGTGATATCACCGCACAGGACTTGATGCACCGCCTGGGTGTCACGCTGAACAATGAGGTTGAAGTGATTGGGCATCAACTGCAGCGAAACGGTGTGCGTTCGATTGTGGGTAAGGCGTCCTTTGTGAATCCTCAGAAAATTGCGGTGGAGCGCGGGGTGGATGACGTTATCACGCTGGAGGCCGAAAAAGTTCTCATCGCCACAGGGACATCGCCTGCGCGTCCACAAGGCATTGACTTCGATGGCGAGGCTGTTGTCGACAGTGATGACCTGATGAACCTTAAGCAACTGCCGAGGACCTTGTTGGTTGTGGGGGCTGGTGTGATTGGGGTGGAATATGCCTCTATTTTCAGTGCGTTGGATATCAAGGTCACACTGGTTGATACGCGAAAGACGCTACTCGACTTTCTGGACAGGGAAATCGTAGATGAATTTTTACACTTATTGCGTGAGCGGGGAGTGACGATTCGGCTGGGCGATGCTGTTGAGAGCGTCAAGCGTACGGACTCGGGAGGCGCCAAAGTGGTTTTTTCCAGTGGGCGGCAGCTAAAAACGGATATGGTCTTGTTCGCCTCTGGGCGGCAAGGTAATACCGCTCAACTGAATTTATCAGCCGCGAAGTTGAAAGCCGACAAGCGAGGGCGCTTAACGGTCGATGAGCATTACCGCACGGAAGCAAAAAATATTTATGCCGCAGGTGATGTGATCGGCTTTCCCAGTTTGGCTTCAACCTCCATGGAGCAAGGCCGACACGCGGCCTGTCACGCGTTTGGCCAGCGAATTTCAGGCCGGTTCAATGAGTTCCCTTTTGGCATTTATGCCGTACCAGAAATGAGTGTGGTCGGTTTGACGGAAGAAGACGCGGTCGCCAAAGAAATTCCTTATGAAGTGGGTATTGCACGTTTTCGTGAGACATCGCGAGGACAAATCATGGGAGTGAACGAAGGTGTGTTGAAACTGTTGTTTAATTTAGTCAATAAACGTTTGATTGGCGTGCACATTATTGGGGAAGGTGCCACTGAGTTGGTGCATATCGGTCAGGCGGTTCTCCAGTTGGGTGGAACTTTGGATTATTTTGTGCATACCGTTTTTAATTACCCCACCTTGGCGGAAGCCTATAAAATCGCAGCGCTGGATGCTTGGAACCGTTTTCCTGATTAAGGCCATATGGTATTGATCCAGGTGATGACCTCTTCTGCGAGCTGGATACGGTCATTAAGTGTTCTCATGACTGTTTGAGTGGTCAGCGTGCGCACGCCATGGGCTTCCATTTCCTGGCTGTAGTGTGCATCGGCTTCATCAAGCACAAAGCCATCCAGCAGACTGCCGTAATATTCACACACTCCCAGGGCGGTACAGGGAAGTTTTAATTCCTGCATCATTTTGGCCGCAGGACCTTTTAGGGCTTTGCCCGCAATGATCGGTGAGACCGCAATGACTGGTCGTGCATTTAATCGTTCCTCAATACCCGGCAGCGAACGGATGGGAGCAATGCTGACGAAGGGGTTAGAGGGGCAGATGATGACTGCCTTTAAGTGCGGATGATGTAAGGCGTGTAAAAATGCGGCACTGGGCTGGGCGGAATGTCTGCCTTCAAACTCAATTCCGGTGATTGCGGGGCGGCATTGCTCACGCACAAAATAATGCTGAAAGGCCAGCGGTCCTTGTGTCGTTTTGACGATTGTTTTGAGTGGATCATCGGTCATGGGGGTGACGTTGGGGGAAATGCCAAGCTGTTGACACAAAAAGTGTGTCACCTGAGACAATGTCTCGCCGTGCGCGAGTTTCTGGGTCCTGATCGTGTGTAAAGCCAAATCCCGGTCGCCCAGTTGAAACCAGGTCTCAGCCCCCAGTGCCTTGAGCGTTTCCATAAAATGCCAAGACTCATCTTGTCTGCCCCAGCCGAGCGCCTTGTTGTTCAGGTCTGCGAGGGTGTAGAGCAAAGTATCAATGTCAGGACAAATCGTCAGGCCCAGGTGTTCGAAGTCGTCACCGGTATTGGCCACAATGGTGAGTTGCTCCGCCGGAAGGACGTGGCTGAGTCCAAGGGCAAGCTTTGCACCGCCAACGCCGCCTGAGAGCGCCAGATAATGAGGTGGGTTTGCTTGTTGGTCCATCCGGTTCTTTGTTTTTGGAGCTTGTGCTGACATGGAATGCGTCATTTTACATGGCTTTGCATTTTTGCAGCCATTTTTTGCGTGATAGAAAAAGCACATCCCCCCCGCTTATCGGGGGGATGTGCTTACTTTGCTGGTTGATGTGTTATTGGACCGCGATGCCTTCGGAGAAGCGTATCTCGGTATCTGTGGGTTTGTCTCCCATGCCGGTGTCTGTGTAGTCGGGTACTGTGGTCAGATCAGCCGACTCGGATAGTGTAATATCCGGAAAGGACAGGCCATCGGCCGGTTGGGTGACAACGTTCAGGAAGATACTAACGTCAAGTGGTTTGAGGTAGTAGCGGATCGTGTTGTCGCTGGCGTCAACCAATTCTGTGCCAGCGGATAGGTTAATCACTTTGTCGGCGATCTCACTACTCATGACAAAGTCATTTTTGTGGAGCTCAAAGTACAGATCAGGCAAACCATGCATCCAACCATCGAAAGCCAGTGACAAGGTTTTCTCTGCATCACCATGGTTTGTGGCGGCAAAAGGCTGGAAACGTACAGGGTCAGACAGGATCAGGTAGTTATCGACCGCTGAACAATCGGGTGAGCACAGGAATTGCTGTGTACCCCAACCTTCTTCGGAGTATTCCCAGTTAAATTGAACCGGTGTTGCATCGCCAACAGGCAAGCCGTAACCATCAACAGAAACCGTTGAGCCGTTGGCATCCAGTGGCATATCACTGCTGTCATACGCTTGGAGTCCCCATTGCCCGTTTTCAACCCGTGTTCCGGTTTCGTCTTCATCGGGTGTATTGGGGTCGTCATTGACGTAAGTCAGCTTCATGAAGGTGCTGCTGTCTTCCGGGTTTTGGCCCAGGGTGAATTTGACTTCCGGCTGCCAAGGCGCTGCCAGATAGTGCGTCCCCAAGGGTAAAATAGATGTAATATTTTTGGGGTTGGCGGCTGTTTGTAATTCTGTCATGACCTGGTAGTCATCACTGTCGCTGCCGGTATCGTCGATACGTCGTACAATGTAATTGGCACCCTGATGGTTGATGTAGTATTCGCGTCCTATTTCCAGTGTGAATGTCGTGTCAGCACTGTCATTGAACGTTGGTGTCCAGGTTTCTTCATCAAAGCTTTCGAGCTGTTTCTGAACCCATTCTGTACCTGTGTAGGCTATGTACAAGGAGCCGTCGATGTTGATCCAAAGCGTGGCGCCATCTTCAGGTGCATAGCGTGCCGCATTTAGCATGGGGGTCAACCGACCGTGCTCACTGTGTTCGGCGGGGTAGAATCCTGCGCCGCTCCAGTTGACATTCTCATGGGTACTGCCAAGGTAAACATATTCTACTGGGCCTCCGTGACCATTATTTAAAGAAGGGTCCCAGCCACTGATATGGACAAATTTACGGTCTTCTTCTCCTACGTTGAGGATACTGAAGTCGGTCATTTCTGTGAGATTGACGGGCTCATTCGATTCAAAATCATGACACACGGCTGGGCTCTGGCTCCAGTCTATCCAGCCATCGCAATACTGCCATGCGCCAACGTTGTTATTTGCAGCGGCGTCCCAGCGCAGCTCATAATGTTTGTTGATCCAGGTTTCGACAGCAATGCCGGCGATGTCGGAAAGAGAACCTGCTGTCAGCGTGCGTTTCGTCAATGTGCCATTAAATTTTTGTGAAACAATAAACGAAGCGGCTTCTTCACTGTCGTTGTGGTGATCATTACGCGTGACGGTATCGCCCGGCTCCAGGTCGTGACCACCCCAGATCTCATGCCGACCCTGCCATGCGCCATAGTAAGCATGCTGCTCCAGGTTATGTTCATTTTGAAACTGGATTGGGAACCCAAAAGCTTTATGCTTTTCCAAACTGTCGCCAGCAGCAATGCCTGCATCACTGTCACTTTCTGCAAAGAAAACACCATAACGATGGGTTAATTCGATGGCATTGTCTGGGTTTCTGTCTTTATACGTCGGTTCCAGGTCGCCTGCGCTTTGAACCGCCAGGTAGTCGCTGTTATAGGCATAAGCGGTTGTCGCTGTTTCAGGCTGGCAGGGGTGTGTATCGCAGCTGTGCCAGTCCGGATAAGCGACTTTACCGTATCCCGTTTCTGCACTGCGGCTCAGAATGCCTTTGACGTGATGGGAAAAGTCATCAAATGTCATTGATTCATTCATTTTGATCGTGCTGACGCCATTGTCAGACTCGGCGGTCAAAACAAAAAAGCTGCTGGCTTCTTCATCAAAGGAGACATTGAGTTCCCAGTTACCATAGTCTGTGTAAGTGCCGTCTTCGGCAACGGTGGCCGCTGAGTAAACTTTGAACTCGGCCTTCAGTAAGCGGGTTTGGCTCGGGTTGTCATGGTCAGGCTCTTCAATCCAGGCCTGTACACGGTTTACCTCGACATCGTTTTCAATAATCATTTTTGAGTCGACGATCCAAGGTTGGAGAGTTTTGACGTCTCGGCCATCCTGCTCGTCTTCCCAGGTGATGATAGCGGTATAGGGACCCTGGTTGATCACAGAAGCGTCGGCATAGTGAGTTTGCCCAATGGCTTTCAGTAGTTGTTCGATGATGTCGAATTGCTCAAGCGCGCGCTCTTCGATGTATTTTCTTGTGGCTGTGGTGTGGTAATCCGAGTCCTGGCTAAGCTCAGATGTTGAGTTGCTCAGTGCCACAAGACGACCACTCAAGCTTGCTTTTGAAACAGAGAGATTGTTTTTTTGAACCGGTATTGCCGAAATCTCAGTGGGTAATGCAATACCTGTTGTCGCTGAAGAGACAATTTCCTCTTCATTGTTGTTCGAGTTTGATTCGTTTTCGTTATCCGTTGAAATTTCTGTCCCGCTTTCGCAGGCAGTCAGTGCAAATACAACAGAAGCAGACAGCGTAAAACGCTTAAGTAACGTGAATGGGGTTTTCATGTTGTCGCCCTTATGTTTATGTGGTTTTGTTAAAGGGTCCTCGGTTACAACACATTCCTTTGCCCTTGCACCTTGAGGCGTGGCTTGTATGTATTCTTTACCATGCCCAATAGAGAGTGCTTGGGACTTGACATCGACAACAGCGGGGAAAATTTAAATGAATTGTGGAGGAACGGGTATGGTAGGGCGGTATCAGCCGATGAAAGGTCGGTTAACACGACATCCATCAAAACAGCGGGAGCACAGTTGAGTCTCCCGCCCGGTGATGCGGTATTTAGTGTTGTGACAGATCGCGTACGACATACGGTAAGATGCCGTTGTTGAGGTAATACTGGAATTCGACAGGTGTATCGATTCGAATCTGTGTTGTAAAAGAGCGCGCCTGTCCGTCACTGTCAGTAAAGTTCACAACAACTTCTTCCTGATTTTCTGCAATCGCCGGAATTGAAAAGACCTCTGTGCCGGTTAAATTCAGTGTCTCGGCTGATTCACCGTCCATGAATTGCAATGGCAGGACTCCCATGCCCACCAGATTGGAGCGATGGATGCGTTCATAACTCTGGGCAATGACGGCTTTGACACCAAGCAAGGTGGTTCCTTTGGCGGCCCAATCCCGGGAGGAGCCGGTTCCGTACTCTTTACCGGCAAGTACGATCAGTGGCGTTTGGCTCTCGGCATATTTCATGGCGGCATCAAAAATACTGATTTGTTCGTCTGTAGGGAAGTAGGTGGTCCAGCTACCCTCTTTCCCAGGTGCGAGTTGGTTGCGCAGACGAATATTGGCAAAGGTACCCCGCATCATAACCTCGTGATTACCACGACGTGAGCCATAAGAATTGAAACTTTGTGGCAGTACACCCTCCGCCTGTAAATACAGACCTGCTGGACTGCTTGGCTTGATTGAGCCGGCGGGTGAAATATGGTCCGTCGTCACACTATCGCCCAGTTTTACCAGGCAACGGGCAGACTCGATCGCCGGGACCTGGTGCTGTGCTTGCGCGGACATGCCATCAAAGAAAGGCGGCTTTTTGATGTAGGTTGATTCGGGCCAGGGATATTGAGGCGTATCGGACACGGGGAGTGCATTCCAGGCCGGTGAGCCTTCGAAGACAGAGGCATATTTTTCTGTAAACAGCTCTTTGTCAATCAGTGAGCGTAGCTTGTCAATTTCTTCCTGAGAGGGCCAGATCTCTTTGAGATAGACTGGCTTACCTTCGGCATCTGTGCCGATCGCCTCACTGTCAAGGTCGATATTCATATTACCCGCGATTGCATAAGCAACAACCAAGGGAGGAGAAGCCAAGTAATTTGCCTTAATTTCCGAATGAATGCGCCCTTCGAAGTTACGGTTGCCTGATAATACGGAGCATACGGTTAACTCCTTTTCGTGAATCGCATTAACGATAGGAACGGGCAGTGGACCAGAATTGCCGATACAGGTGGTGCAGCCAAATCCTACAAGATAAAAGCCGAGCTTCTCCAGATAGGGGGTCAGCCCCGCCTGGTTGAGGTACTCGGGCACCACTTGTGACCCGGGTGCTAAGCTGGTCTTAACCCAGGGCTTTGTTTTGAGCCCTTTCTCGACGGCTTTTTTCGCTAGCAGTCCTGCGCCCAGCATAACGGATGGGTTTGAGGTATTTGTGCAGCTGGTAATGGCTGCAATAACGACTGCGCCGTCTTCCAGGGAGAACGATTCTTCTTTGAACTGGACATTATCGACTGTTCTGGAGGGGGTGCTGGCGGGCGCGTTGATTAATTCGAGGCGAGATTTTTCAAAACCGGACTTAACCTGTGAGAGCGGTATTCTGTCTTGCGGACGTTTGGGTCCGGCAAGGCTTTTTTCTACTGTGCCCAGATCAAGTGTCACCACCTTGGTGTATTGTGGGTCCGGCATATCAGGCTCATACCAGGCGAGCAGTTTTTTACTGTAGGCTTCGACAAGGTCGCACTGTGATTTTGTCCGGCCCGTTGTTTCCAGGTAACGGATCGTTTCCTTATCAATGGGGAAGTAGCCACAAGTGGCGCCGTATTCCGGGGCCATATTGGCGATGGTTGCCCGGTCAGCCAGAGGAAGCCGACTAACGCCTTCTCCGAAAAACTCAACAAATTTGCCTACAACCCCGAGTTCACGCAGTATCTGAGTGACTGTCAGGACAAGGTCCGTTGCTGTGAGCCCGGCTTGCATTTGCCCGGTGAGTTTAAAGCCAATCACATCGGGGATCAGCATCGAGAGTGGTTGGCCTAGCATGGCCGCTTCAGCTTCAATACCACCCACACCCCAGCCGAGCACACCGATTCCGTTGATCATCGTAGTGTGTGAATCGGTGCCAACAAGTGTGTCAAAGTAGGCGGTGCGCACGCCATCCTGTTTCACATCGAATACACCTCGGGCCAAGTACTCGAGGTTCACCTGGTGAACAATGCCTGTGCCCGGGGGGACGACCTTAAAGTTGTCAAATGCCTTCTGGCCCCAGCGCAAAAACTCATAACGTTCGCGGTTGCGCTCAAATTCAATATCCGTGTTTTCCTCGAGCGCTGCGGGCGAGCCAAAGTGGTCAACCATAACGGAATGGTCAATGACGAGTTCAACCGGAATCCGGGGGTTAACGGCCAGCGGGTTTCCGCCCAGTTCAGCAACGGCATCACGCATGGCAGCCAGATCAACAATCGCGGGTACGCCAGTAAAGTCCTGGAGTACTACGCGGGCGGGAGAGAACGCGATTTCATGTTCAGCGCGGTTATCAGGTGTCCAGCCCGCCAATGCTTTGACATCATCAGTTGTGACCGTTTTATCATCCAGATGGCGAAGTTGGTTTTCCAACAAAATCCGGATAGAAAAGGGCAGTGCTTCAATGTTGAATTCGTTTGCAACCGCGGAGATATCAATAATTTCGTACTCCGTACCATTGACATTAATTTGCGTTTTTTTGGCGAATTGGCTAGGCATAGTGTGATTTCCTTTCGGTTAACAAAAGAACGTATGGGTAGTGTGTTGGCAGTACGCTTTCATTTCAAGGTGTCAAAGTAGAGTTTCAATAAAATTAAAAACAATACAATATCGCGAACTCAGCCCGGTTAAAAGCGCTTGAAAAGTCGGGATTTAATCGCCACTATGCACGTGATCAGACACAGAGGAATATATTGTTTCTATGTTAAGAATATTATTATTTTTGGGGACCAACCTGGCGGTTATTGTTGTTGCCTCCATTGTGTTGCGGCTCTTGGGTGTTGATTCCTACCTGAATCAGAGTGGAACCGGCATCAACTTTACGGGGTTGCTGATTTTTTCCGCTGTCTTTGGTTTCAGCGGTTCACTGATTTCCTTGTTCCTCTCCAAGAAAATGGCGCTGTGGTCAACCGGGACTCGGTTAATTGAACAGCCGGCCAACGCACGCGAGCGATGGCTTTTGGAGACGGTCCAAGATCTGGCCCGGGACGCGGGTATCAAAATGCCCGATGTGGGCATTTTCCCCAGTCAGCAGGCAAATGCTTTTGCCACAGGCTGGAACAAAAATGATGCGCTTGTCGCCGTCAGTGAGGGGTTGTTGCAACGGTTTGATGAAGATGAGGCCCGCGCAGTGATGGCACATGAAATCGCCCATGTCGCCAACGGCGATATGGTGACCCTGGCTCTGGTACAAGGCGTGGTGAATACCTTTGTAATCTTTATTTCGAGGATTATTGGCTACCTGGTTGATCGGGTCTTGCTTAAAAATGAGCGAGGTCACGGTATCGGCTTTTTCATGACTACATTGGTGGCCGAAATAGTATTAGGGATTCTCGCTTCGACGATTGTAATGTGGTTCTCTCGCTATCGGGAGTACCGGGCGGATGCCGGATCAGCCGCACTTAATGGCAAAGCACCCATGATACGTGCCTTAAAGCGTTTGCAGGCTGATTACGAGCGGCCGAATGAGTTACCCGAGACCTTGACCGCTTTTGGGATTAACCGGGGCCATGTTGAAGGTTTCAAGAAACTGTTTGCCAGCCACCCGCCCATTGAGCAGAGGATCAAAGCGCTAGAGTCCATGCACTAGGCTGATGCCGCATTGCCCCAGGGCTAGACACTAAGACGAGGAGAAAGCGAATGAAGATTTTTTCTGTGTGGGTTGCGGGAATGCTGTTATTTCTACAGGCAACGGCACAAGCAGCCGACTTGTCTGCTGCAGCGACAGATGTTTGCCAATGTCTGGAGGCGCCCTACAAAAAAGTCAGTGAAGCCTTACAGCGATTAAGTGAAGCACAAGCCTCTGGCAATATGGCTGACCAAGCAACGGCGCAAGGTGAGATGATGGCCGTTATGGGCGCAGCAGAGCGTTGCTTTAACGCCCTGCCAGCCAAGTACCCTGAGATTGATAAAAGCAAAGCACTACAGGATAAGGTCATGAAAATGGTTGATCAGCAATGCCCTAATCCGGCATTTGCTCGATAAGGCTGTTGCGTTCGGCGAGTACACAGTTACATTCGGAAAATACCGAATGTTGTCTCTTCTGCCGGTTTGCGCCCCGATAATTCAAGGGCCATTGCAATGGTGTCACGTGTTTCTAAGGGGTCAATAATCGCATCACACCATTGGTTGGCGGCCCAGTTGTAGGCATTGGCAAAGTCGTCGAACGTCTTGCGAATGGGCGCTTGAAAGGCAGACTTCTCCTCGTCTGTCCAACTGCTTCCTTCGCGATCATGAATACCTTCCTGTACTTGTGTCAGTGTCGTGATGGCCTGTTCTGTGCCCATTAACGCACAGCGCGCTGTTGGCCACATCAGTAAAAGCTCTGGATCAAAAGGCCGGCCACACATAGCCAGGTAACCTGCGCCATAAGAGCCACCGATAATCAGCGTGATACGGGGAACTTTGGCGTTAGCCATGGCATTAATCATATTGGCGCCGGCTTTGGCAATGCCTTGGCGCTCGACTTCCGTGCCCACCATGAAACCGTTAATGTCGGCAATGAAGAGTAAGGGAATATCCCATTTGGAACACATATCAATGAAATGCGTGGCTTTGTTGGAACTCTCGGTGTAGAGCACCCCGTTGTTAATGAGAATGCCAACTTTATAGCCTTTGATGCGGGCTATGCCGGTAATCAGTGTGTCGCCGTAGAGTTTTTTGAACTCGTGGATTTCACTCCCATCGACGAGGCGTGCGAGGATTTCCCGGTTGTCGGTTGGAAATTTGGGGTCACGGTTGATCAAACCGTAGATTTCTTTCGGGTCATACAGTGGTTCCTGCGGATCTTCAACGTCCCAACGCAGCGGTTTGGGGGAGGGAAGGTTAGAGACAGCACTGCGAATCAGGGCCATCGCATGCAGATCATTTTCTGCCAGGTGATCCGCAACACCGCTCACGGAACAGTGCATTTCGGCGCCGCCCAGTGTTTCGACGTCGACCTGTTCGCCGGTTGCGGCAAACGTGAGTTGTGGCCCGCCAAGAAACATGGCACCTTGGTTTTTGACAATGATGTTTTCATCGCAAAGTGCTGGAATATACGCACCACCGGCAGTCGAAGGGCCATGAACCGAGGCAATTTGAGGAATGCCTTTGGCCGACTGACGAATAATATTTGTCATGATCCGCTTGTCCGGGAAGATCCCTGCGATGTCAGGTAAAAAGGCACCGCCTGATTGAACCATTGTGATGGTCGGCAGGTGGTATTGTTCCGCGATTTCCTGAGCACGCATTTGCTTGTTGCAGGTCATGCCGTAGAGTGTGCCGCCTTTGACGGTGGGATCATTGCAAATGAACATGCACGGGCGATTATGTACCAGGCCGATGCCGGTCACCATCAAGGCGCCTGGTGGTACCCCTTTGTGCAGCTTTAAGCCGGCCAGTTGGCCGATTTCCAGCCAGGGTGAGCCGGGATCGAGTACGGCAGCAATCCGTTCCCGCGGCATGAGCTGGTTACGCTTTCGATGCAGCGCCCGGGCTTTTTCCGAGCCGCCGATTGAGGCTTGCTTACGGTAAGTGTGCAGCTCGTCAATCAGCGCTTCATAATGAGCAAAGTTTTGTTTGTACTCCTCGGTTTGGGTCGAAACCCGGCTTTGAATAATGTCCATGACTTTTGTCGTTTTCCTGTAATTTAAAATACGTCACGAGGGCTCCGGGGTGATGTTTTTTTCACGTAATTTGTCAATATAAGCGGTGAAGACATCATTGCTTTGAGCGCCTGAAATCAGAAATTTTTTGTTTAAAAGGTATGTGGGGACGCTGTAAATGCCCTGGTTTTGCCAATCAGATTCGCATTCACGTACAGAGGCAGCATAACGCTCGTTGTTGAGCACATCACGGGCTGCTTGTTGGTTAAGGCCAACAGCCTCAGCGGCCTCAACAAGTGTATCTATGCTGTCGATCGCTTTTTGATGAGTAAAGTAATCAGTAAACAGCTTCAGTTTGAGTGGTGTTTGTTTGTCGAAGGCTTTGGCCCAGTGCAGCAGCTGGTGAGCGCGGAAAGTGTTATAAATTCGCAGGTCTTTTGAGTAGTTAAATGTGAATCCAAGTGTGTCGCCCAAGTTTTTAATGCGCGTTCGGACGGCTTCGCTTTGCGCCGGCGTGCTGCCGTATTTTTCTGCCAGGTGTGCTTGCATTTCCTGGCCGCCGTCAGGCATGGCCGGGTTGAGCTCAAAGGGGTGCCACTCGATGGACACCTTCAGTGGGTTGGGGTATTGCGCCAGTGCTTGTTGCAGTTGTTTATAACCAATAATGCACCAGGGACAAACAACATCGGAGACAATGTCGATATGGAGTGGAAAGGTCGTCATGATCAGGTCTCGGTGTTTTGTCGGGATGAAAATGAGTGGTGAGACGCCCTAAGTCTTGTTACTCACGGGGAGCAACGAAGCCCCTCCAGGTGTCCATGTAGTTGATAAAGGTATCGCTCAGGCCTTCCCGGCGAAGGTGTTCGGCGGAAACGGGCAAAGAAACCGGTATAAAGCCCGAGTCTTTGCGGACCTGATCAGGGAAGTCGTGATGCAAAATGGCCGCTCGGCCAAGCAGCACGAAGTCCGCTCCGGCCTCTAGGCAGTTCAAGGCATCTTGCGGTGTTTTTATTTTCCCGGCAACACCTAAGCGAACAGCCCCCCGATCCAGCTCGGTGAAGTAGGACATCAAACTGCGTCCTTGGAAGGCCTCTTCCACCGGTTCTTTGAAGGCGTTCCATAAAGAAATGTCAAGGTAATCAACGGCGCCGACGTTCATTAATTGCTGGGCGAATGCCGTGGCTTCTGTCAATGGTATGCCATAGCGTTCAGGCGACAGGCGAATACCCAGGTTAAAGTTTTTGCGGCAGCGCGAGCGGATACCGGCGATAATTTCGGTGATGGGGCGTGCCCGGTTTTCCAGGGAGCCGCCATATTGATCGGTTCTACGATTGGTCTCAGCACTAAGGAACTGGCAAAGCAGGTAACCGTGAGCACCGTGAATTTCTACGCCGTCAAATCCGGCTTTTTCGGCACGTTGGGCGGCGAGAATGAAGTCTTCGATCACCTGTTCGACTTCGGCGGTTGACATTGCGCGGGCACCGGTTTCTTCGTCATCACTGGGTGCAACAGGTTGGCAGCCTGTGAGTTCTTTGGGTGACCGCATGCCTGAGTGGTGAAGCTGCACAATAGCCAGGCTTTCATACTGCTTGATGCCCGCCGCCAGGCGAGTGAGCCCTTCAAGGTGAGCGTCAGAGTAAATACCTAATTGACCATCAAACCCCTGCCCTTGGGCTTGAACACAAGCGGCACACGTCATTGTTAGCCCAAACCCTCCCTGGGCGCGTAGGGTCAGCCATTTGAATTCATCATCCGATAAACGTCCATCACTGTGGCTTTGCAGGTTTGTGAGTGGCGCCAGTGCAAACCGGTTTTTGATGGCTGAGCCGTGAGGGAATGTCAGAGGGTTAAATAAGCTTTGCATAAGTAGAAGCCCTGAATGAAATTCTCACTGATGGTAAGTGGCGAATGGATCAGGGGTCAACCGCCAGTCTATCACTGAGCGGTTAAGGCGGGCGCGTTGCTTATTTTTATTAAGGCTAAAGGTGTCCTGTTTTCACCCAAATGAGTGTTTCCTGTTCCACATAAGGGTGATGGCGGCTCATGTGGGGGCTGCGAATCCACGTGCCGGCAGGGTAGCGCCCATAGTCGTCAATAAATTCTCCCTGGATCACATAAATTTCTTCGCCACCCATATGAATGTGTGGTTGAAACACCTCGCCAGCTGGCCAGTGGACGAGTGCTGTATGTTCGCCTTGAAAGTCATGGAGCGGGAGTACCGTTAGCCCGCCTTGGCCAGGGAGCCAAGGGCTTGTATGCGTGTTAATACAAACGCGGTCATGATCACCCGCCTGAAACTGCTCCAGCTTGACCAGGATTATGCAGCCCGTTTCGCTAAAAGGTGCATGCTGGAAGCCCGTGGGGTTTCGGAAGTAGGTGCCTGCTGGGTAATCACCGGTTTCATCCGAAAAAGTGCCTTCCAGGACAAAAATTTCCTCACCTCCGGGGTGGTTGTGAGCCGAAAAGGTTGCGCCGGGCTCGTATTTCACGATACTGGTGGCATGGCCCCGCTCGGCCTCTTCCCGGGCTAGAGGTTTGCGCCAGACGCCTGACATTGGGCTGGCAACCCATTCCTGTTCATTGGTGTTAACCACGATGCGTTGGCTAAAATCCATGTTGAACATTTTATTAAACCTCTTTTAATTGAAATGACTTTCTGAACGGGTATGGGGATCTGACCTAAAAGCCAGCCCTTAAATCATGGGATCGTTTACTTTTTTATCAATAGCCACTTTATCCAGGCTATAAATCAAGGACAACATAAGGTCCAATATATCTACTGCGGCGTTGCCGTGTAAAATAAGCCTGTTTTTTGGCATTAATGAATGTGGGAGGCAAGCATGCCCGAATACCGATCACGCAAAACAACACATGGCCGTAATATGGCTGGAGCACGTGCACTCTGGCGCGCTACAGGCATGGGTGATGATGACTTTGACAAGCCGATTATTGCGGTTGCAAATTCGTTTACACAATTTGTTCCGGGGCATGTTCACCTTAAAGATTTAGGGCAATTGGTGGCCAGAGAAATCGAAAAGGTAGGGGGCGTGGCCAAGGAGTTCAATACCATTGCTGTTGATGATGGCATCGCAATGGGACATGACGGCATGCTTTATTCCTTACCGTCACGCGAAATTATTGCCGATGGCGTTGAATACATGGTCAATGCGCATTGTGCGGATGCACTGGTTTGCATATCAAACTGCGACAAAATTACACCGGGGATGCTCAATGCCGCCATGCGTCTCAATATCCCAACCGTGTTTGTTTCTGGTGGGCCCATGGAATCGGGCAAAAGCACCATTGGCGGGCAAGTGGTTCACCTTGATCTCGTGGATGCCATGGTGAGTGCGGCTGACCCAAGCAAGAGTAATGAGGAAGTGGCTCAGCTGGAGCGGTCCGCATGCCCCACATGTGGTTCATGCTCAGGCATGTTCACGGCAAACTCCATGAACTGTTTGACAGAAGCCTTAGGATTGAGTCTGCCGGGGAATGGCTCCCTGCTGGCCACGCATGCCGACCGAAAAGCCCTGTTTCTGAAAGCGGGACAGTTGATCGTAGGACTGGCTAAGCGATACTACGAGGAAGGTGATGACAGCGTGTTACCGCGGAGAATTGCCTGCCAGTCCGCTTTTGAAAATGCCATGTCACTGGACATTGCAATGGGCGGGTCGACCAACACTGTGCTGCACCTTCTGGCCGCTGCACAAGAGGGCGAAGTACCGTTTGGCATGCATGATATTGATCGTCTGTCGCGCAAAGTACCTCACCTCAGCAAAGTTGCCCCGTCAACTCAGAAGTACCATATGGAGGATGTTCACCGAGCGGGTGGCGTAGTGGGTATTCTTGCTGAGCTGAATCGGGCAGGCTTGTTGGCGACCGACTTACCTACTGTACATGCCTCATCAGTGAGCGAAATGTTGGAAAAGTGGGACATCATGACCACCACCGATGAAGCGGTACATACTTTTTATCAAGCCGGGCCGGGCGGTGTGCGTACCACAGAAGCGTTTAGTCAGAGTAAGCGTTTTCCCTCGTTAGACCAGGACCGCCAAACCGGCTGTATTCGTGACTTGGCCCACGCCTACAGTCAAGATGGTGGTCTGGCTGTGCTGTATGGCAACATCGCAGAAGATGGCTGCGTGGTGAAAACAGCTGGTGTGGATGAAAGTATTTTGACATTTACCGGGCCTGCGCGCATTTTCGAAAGCCAGGACAGTGCTGTTGAGGCCATTCTTGGGGAAAAAATTAATTCAGGTGATGTTGTCTTGATTCGTTACGAAGGGCCAAAAGGCGGCCCCGGCATGCAAGAGATGCTCTATCCAACCAGCTACTTAAAATCCATGGGGTTAGGAGCGGCATGTGCATTGCTGACGGATGGGCGCTTCTCGGGCGGGACATCGGGACTGTCGATCGGGCACGTTTCACCCGAAGCAGCTGAGGGGGGGGCGATTGGACTGGTTGAGGAAGGGGATATGATTGAAATTGATATCCCGAACCGTCGTTTAAATGTTCAATTGTCCGATGAGGTGTTGCAGACCCGTCGTAAAGCGATGGAGATGCGCGACAAACCCTGGCAACCTGTGGTCAAGCGCGATCGGCAGGTGAGTACAGCCTTGCAAGCGTATGCTGCGCTCACAACATCGGCGTCTCGAGGGGCTGTGCGGGATTTGAGCCAGCTCAACAAATAGCTTGCCGCCCAGCAGCACACGCCACCCCGTCTCCAAGCCAGGACTGTGCCTTGGCTTGGGGGGCTATTTTATCTGGGGCTTGTTCCCCATCTATTGGAAATGGCTGGACCACGTTCCAGCCTTTGAGTCTTTATTGCATCGCACGGTATGGTCGCTTGTGTTTGTCATGTGCGTACTGCTTGTGACAGGGCGATTACCGGCGGCTTTTTCACTTTTCAGGCGGTTCCAGGAGACGCGCCTGCTGTTTTTGTCTGCGTTGGCGATTGGTTCAAACTGGTATATCTATATTTGGGCGGTGGCTCAGGGTCATATTGTCGACGCGAGCATGGGCTATTTTCTGTCGCCGCTGTTATCGGTTTTGTTGGGCTGGGTCGTCTTTACAGAAAAATTACGGGTTTGGCAGTGGGTGGCGGTTCTGCTGGCTGCAACCGGTGTTGCTTTTGAAGTCATTGTCTCAGAACGTCTGCCCTGGATTGGTTTGTTCCTAGCATTTTCATTTGCGGCGTATGGCGCGTTGCGCAAGCTGGCTCCAGTGGATAGCATAACGGGCCTGTTTGTCGAGACAGTGTTGCTCACCCCCTTGGCCTTGATCGCTATGATGTGGCTGCATCTCGAAGGGACAGCCACTTTTATGCAGGCCGATCGCGTGACAGACCTCCTGCTGGTTATGGCGGGTGTTGTCACAGCCGTACCTTTGCTTTTGTTTGCCGCAGCGGCCCGCCGATTGCCTCTGTCAACAGTAGGTTTGTTGAACTACATTACGCCGACACTGCAGTTTTTACTCGGGGTTTGGGTGTTTGGGGAGGCGTTGCCGTGGCATCTCGTGGTTGCCTTTGTTTTTATTTGGTGTGGCTTGTGTGTTTATACCTGGGATAGCTTTCAGCCAAGTAAAAGAGCGCGCACATCATGAATGCGGCGCTCTGGGTTTATGACCGCTGAGAGCATCTGTTATTTTTTGTAACTGGGGTCCAGGTTATCCAGCATGCGTAGGTAAGCGGCCCATTCCGGCAGGGGCTTCATTTTTTGTTCGTTTGTGTTCATTTTGTCCCATTGTCGAGCGGTGTGTTCGCAGACTTCCGGTGGTGGTTGTTTGATTTTCCCGCCTGATTGCATGGCTTTAAGTTGGACTTCACAGGCTTGTTCCAGGTAGTAAAAGCGGGAAAAAGCATGGCTGATGGTGCTGCCGCAGGTGAGCAGTCCATGGTTATAGAGAATCATCGCGTTGTTTTGCTGCAAATCGGTCACAAGCCGTTGGCGTTCTTCCAGGTTGACAGCAATACCCTCGTAGTTGTGGTAGCTCAGTCGTTGGTAAAATTGGAAGCCGGCCTGTGTCATAGGGATAAAGCCTTCTTCCAGGCAGGAAACTGCTGATCCATTCACGGTATGTGTGTGTAAAACACACATCACATCTTGACGAGCGGCATGAATCGCGCTGTGGATTACGTAGCCGGCCCGGTTAATTGTGTAGTCAGAGTGCCCAATGATATTACCTTCCAGATCCACTTTGACCAGGTTTGATGCGGTGACTTCATTATAGCCTAGTCCGAAGGGGTTTAAGAGGAAGTGGTCGTCTGTGTTGGGTATGCGGGCAGAAATGTGGTTGTAGATTTGGTCTGTCCAGCCGAAGTGGTGAATCAGCCGGTAGCAGGCGGCCAGATCAACCCGGATGCTCCATTCTTCTTCGGAGACTTTGTTGAGCTTTCTGGACGATGGTATGGACGTAGCAATAGAGCTCATGTGGATCCTCCCCCGTTTGGATGATTATCTAAGCGGTCACCTTATAAGACCTTTTGGGGTATGGCAAGGCGCTGATTTGCATGGGAATCAGGCAGTGAGACTAGGCGTCTTCCAGGGCTTCCCAGCGCGCATAAGCTGCTTCCAGTTCTTGTTCTAATACTTTGATCTGTTCTTGTGTTGCGGTAATAGCAGATTTTTCCTGTTTGTAGAAATCTGGTGACGTCATCTGTTGTTGCCGTTCACGGAGCTGTGTTTCGAGCATGTCAACGTGCTCGGGGAGTTGATCCAGTTCGCGCTGGTCTTTGTAGCTGAGTTTTTTTTGAGCCCTGGGTTTACGGTTGTCGGGTGCTTTTTTTTCGTTAGTGACCTTTTTTTCCTGGGGAGTTGACTGTGTCTCTCGTTGCCGTAGCCAGTCCTCATAGCCACCGATATACTCTCGGATCTGGCCGTCGTCTTCAAAAACCCATGTGCTGGTGACGACATTGTCCAGAAAAGCCCGGTCATGACTGATTAACAGCACGGTGCCGGTGTAGTCTGTCAACAGGCTTTCCAGCTGCTCGAGTGTTTCGATATCCAAGTCGTTCGTGGGCTCGTCCAAGATTAAAAAGTTACTGGGCTGGCTAAAGAGCTTGGCCAGCAGAAGCCGGTTTTTTTCGCCACCGGAGAGGGCGCGAACTGGTGTGTTGGCCCGGCTGGGTTCAAAGAGAAAATCACCCAGGTAGCTGATGATGTGCTGTTCCTTACCGTTGATTTGCACGGTTTCATTGCCATCGGCGATATTGTCACGCACGGTTTTATTTTCATCCAGCTGGTTGCGTAGCTGGTCGAAGTAAGCAAGGGTCAATTTTGTGCCTAGCTCCACTTGGCCATGGGTGGGTTGCAGACGTTGGGTTAACAGATTGATCAAGGTAGTTTTCCCCACGCCATTGGGGCCTATGATCCCGACTTTGTCTCCGCGCGTCAGTGTGGTGTTGAAGTTGCGGATCAGCTTTCTTTCATGAATTTGATAGTCGATGTGTGTGGCTTGAAGCACAATTTTCCCGGACTGGTTGTCATTTTGCGCCGTGACGCGTGCTTGTCCGAGTTGCTCACGCCGGGTCTTGTATTCCTGTCGAAGTTGCTGCAATCGCCGGACTCGGCCCTCATTCCGGGTGCGCCGAGCTTTAATACCTTGCCGAATCCAGGCTTCTTCCTGGGCCAGCTTTTTGTCAAAAAGCGCGCGTTGCTGAGCTTCTTCTTCGAGCGCTTTTTCCTTTCCGGCCAGATAACGGTCGTAATTTCCCGGCCAGCTGGTCAGTTTTCCTCGGTCAATTTCGATGATGCGAGTGGCCAGTTTTTTTAAAAAGGTGCGGTCGTGTGTGATAAAAAGTAAGGTTGCGGGGAAGTTGAGCAGAAAGGTTTCAAGCCATTCAATGGCTTCCACTTCCAGGTGGTTGGTGGGTTCATCAAGTAACAGCAGGTCTGGTTCGCTGATCAGTGCCTGGGCCAGTAATGCTCTTCGTTGTAACCCGCCAGACAGCGTGTTGAGTGGTTGATGGCCATCCAGAGACAGGCGCGTCAAGAAGTTGTTGATCTTGCTTTCCACATCCCAGCCGTTTTGGCGGTCAATCTCTTGCTGGAGTCTCTCGAGGGCAACTGTGTCCTGGTTCGCCAAAGCTGTGCGATAGTCAATGACCTGCTGTCCCAGTGTGCCTAATCCTTGGGCGACCGTTGAAAAGACATCAGCCGAATCACCTGCCGGCACTTCCTGCTGCAAGCGTGATATGCGTATTCCCTGCTGCTGCTTAATTTCCCCCGCATCAGGCTTGAGTTCACCCTTGATGACTTTCATTAAAGTGGATTTGCCCGCACCATTACGCCCTACGAGGCAGATGCGCTCCCTTGATTCGATGGTTAAATCGACATGATCCAGAAGCGAAGGCCCACCATAGCTGATGCTAACGCCCTGTAAACTGAGTATTGCCATGTATCTTGCTGTGTTCGCGTTGGGAATTAAAATGCGTAGCTTATCAAAATGCCTGTTTTATTGTTTGCCTTTGCGACATATTCATTGGATGGTTTGCGCGGGCTGACTAAAATAAACCCATGATCGAGCATTTTCTAAAGACTTGTTTGGCGTTTGCCATGGTTTGGTTTGCTGTTGCGGCAGGCGCTGATGAGCGGGCGGATGCAGAGCGGCAACTGGAGCAATTACGTGCAAAGGCGCTCAAAATACAGGAACAGATCAGCGCCCAGCAAACTGAAAAAAACGAGGTTGAACGCGCACTGAAAAAGCTGGATGAACAGGTCGCTGGTTTGGGACGTAAAATGGCCGCGTTGAATCAGGATATCAAACAATACAATACCGAGCTGGGGCGGCTCGGTGGCGAAAAGAAACGCGTGATGGCGCAGCTTGAAGGGTCTCAGGAGGTTTTATACGAGCAGATTCGTACGGCTTACCGAATGGGGCAGCAGCCTCAGTTGAAAATGCTCCTGAATCAAGAGAGCCCTACGTTAGTCAGCCGCATGGCCGTTTATTTCCGTTACGTCAGTCAAGCTCAGAGCCAAGTGATCACACAAGCTCAGTCACTGGTTGATCAGCTGGGCTCTGTTGAACATGAGCTTTCTACTGCGGCAGAGGGGTTGAAGGTGGCCAAAGTACAGTTACTTGCTGAGCAAAGCGAGCTTGGGCAACTCCGGCAACAACGAGAGCAGGTGATTGAGACGCTGGTACAGTCAATTCAGCAGGACCAGTCGGCTTTATCCAGGGCTCAGCAGGATCAACGAGTGCTGGAAAAACTGTTATCGGAATTGAGCAGCGTGCTGGAAGATGTGCCTGAGCTTTCTCAAGAAAGTCGGCCCTTCAAAACGCTTAAAGGGAAGCTTATTCGACCCGTGAAAGGGCGGGTTAGTGTAGCCTTTGGCAGCTCGAAAAACCGGAGTGGCTTGCGTTGGAACGGGATCTTGATCGACGCGCCAGCAGGAACCGAGGTGCAGGCCATCTCGCACGGACAGGTTGTTTTCGCCGAATGGCTGAGAGGTTATGGCTATTTGATTATTTTAGACCATGGTCAGGAATACTTGAGTTTATATGGTTATAATCAATCACTTGAAAGAGAGGTGGGTGACTGGGTGTTGCCGGGTGAGACCATCGCGTTGACGGGCAGTTCAGGTGGGCAAAAAAAGACAGGCTTGTACTTTGAGTTACGTCACAAAGGTAAGCCAATGAGTCCGCTTGCCTGGATTACTAAAAATAAAGGTTCGGGTTAAAAGGTAAAATGCCAGTGTCTAAGTACAATGGTGGTGATAGACTCACCTATTACTATTACAGGCGTATTTGCCGCGAAAGAGTTTGGAGCATTTAATGTCGTTTAGATCACGTAGCTTTATGTTGGTTGTTCTCGGTGTTGTTATTGGCATCTCGCTGACCTTGGGTCAGGGCGTTATGGCGACCAAAGACGAAGATGTCAAAGGCTTGCCTTTGCAGCAACTGAGAGTTTTTGCCAGCGTGTTTGAACAGGTAAAGCGCAATTATGTCGAAGAGGTCGACGATGCGGAGCTATTGGAGAACGCCATTCGGGGCATGCTGTCTGGTCTGGATCCACACTCCAGTTACCTTAACGAGGATGAAATCAAAGAGCTGCGGGTGGGAACGACCGGTGAATTTGGTGGCTTGGGTATCGAAGTGAGTATGGAAAATGGCTTTGTCAAAGTTGTAGCCCCCATAGATGATACTCCGGCACAGAGAGCAGGTATCCAAAGTGGTGACTTGATCGTACGCATAGACAATGAGCCTGTAAAAGGTTTGACCTTGAGCGAAGCGGTAAAAAAAATGCGCGGCAAGCCCAAGACCAAAATTTTGCTGACGATTGTGCGTGACGGGGTGGATAAACCATTTAATGTCTCCATTACACGAGCGATCATTCAAGTCAACAGTGTACGTAACCGAATGCTGGATGATGATTTCGGCTATGTCCGGATTACACAGTTTCAGGTTAAAACACCTGAGTCATTGCTCATGGCGATTGAAAAGTTACAGCGTGAAAATGGCCGTAAACTGAAAGGCGTTGTACTGGACTTACGTAACAACCCGGGTGGTGTATTGTCTGCGGCAGTTGGAGTCTCGGATGCGTTTCTGGATGAAGGTTTAATCGTCTATACCGATGGCCGCGAAGCAACTTCTCGACAAAATTTTGAAGCGACACCGGGAGACATTATTGAAGGCGCTCCGGTGATTGTGCTCATTAATGGTGGTTCGGCATCGGCTTCGGAAATTGTTGCCGGGGCTCTACAGGATCACAAACGTGCTGTCATTATGGGCGGGCGATCATTTGGTAAAGGCTCGGTACAGACGATTCAGGACTTACCCGCAGGTGGAGCTTTGAAATTAACGACGGCACGTTACTTCACCGCCTCTGGCCGTTCAATTCAAGCCGAGGGCGTCAATCCTGATATTTTGGTCGATAACCTGCGTGTTGAAGCGGTTGAAAAGTCTGTCATTTCACCAGTGAATGAAGCCACATTGAATGGGCATCTGGAAAACACCAACGGTAAAGGCGACTTGGAGGGTCAGCCGACCAAGCCAGAAGCCGCAGCCTCTGCTTCTGAGTCTTCAGCGTCGCTGGCTAACACAGATTATGTTCTGTTTGAAGCGCTTAATCTGCTTAGGGGTATGGCGATTTTCAATCAGGCAATGTAGTTGCACCGGGCGCGCGCAGCAGTGCGGGGTTGTTCAGTGACGGCAGACGGCCTTTGAACTATCTTGCGCACCTCTTGTTAGCTGAAAACACACCGGCTTCGTTGATTGGCCAACTGGCCGGTGATTTTGTCAAAGGGCCTTTAAAAGGCCAGTGGAATGCGGCTGTTGAAATCGGAATTTCTGAGCACAGAAAGCTGGATGCTTACACCGACCAACACCCGGCCGTCACAAGAAGCTGGCGGCGGATTTCTCCCATTCGCCGTCGTTATGCCAGCGTCATTGTTGATATTGCCTACGACTATTATTTGAGCCGTCATTGGCGGGAGTTTGCTGACCAAGACCAATTAGAGTTCATCACTCACGTACATTGGGTGCTGGAACAGTACAGTGAGTTACTACCTGAGGGCTTAAGGCAGGTTGCGCCACGGATCATTGAATCTCAATTGCTGGCTTCTTATGGAACACGTCGGGGTTTAGAGCAGGCGTTTCAACGAATCAGCCAACGTTTAAAACGACAAAACGCCTTAGGTGACGCGCTTAACGACATCATTGCTCATGATGAAGCGTTTGAGTCTGACTTTCTGGCGTTCTTTCCGGATGTGATCACATATATTCGTGCGCAGCGCACTGAGCGTCATGCCAGCGATGAGGCTAGTCCTGCTTGCAAGCGGGACAGGCGGGATCTTTAGGTAATTTCAATTTTCGCCAGTCCATAGTCAGCGCATCAAAGAGTAACAGTTGCCCACTCAGGTCCTCACCAAGACCCAGTAACACTTTGATGGCTTCAACGGCCTGTATGGAGCCTGTAACACCAACAATGGGTGCCAGTACACCGGTTTCACTACAGGTTTCGTTATCTTGGCCTTCGGGTGTGTAGAGGCATCGGTAGCAAGGCTTATCTGGCAGGTAACCTTTGAATACACTGATTTGTGCCTCCATACGAATGGCCGCCCCTGAGATGAGAGGCTTTTCCTGTTGGATACAAATATCGTTGATTGCAAAGCGGGTGGTGTAATTGTCGCTGGCATCCAGAACAATATCGGCCTTCGCGATCAGTTCTAGCAGTTGTTTGTTGGCCAGTTTTTCGGTGACGGTGTTAATTTGAATATGAGGATTGAGCGCCAGACAAGCGCGTTTTGCGGATAGGGCTTTGTTGGTCCCCAGGCTTTCTGTTGTATGAGCAATTTGACGCTGTAAATTCGATAGCTCGACAGCATCGAAGTCAGCCAGCGTCAACTCGCCTACCCCGGCTGCCGCCAGGTAGAGAGCGATGGGGCTGCCGAGCCCTCCTAAGCCAATGACAAGTGCGTGGCTTTCCAGCAAGCGGGCCTGCCCCTCATAGCCTACTTGGGGCAACATGATTTGCCGGCTGTAGCGCAGCAGTGCGTCGTCTTGCATGTCCATCATGGTTGCACGCCTGCTGTAACGCGCTCATGTCCACTGAGGTCGTGAAAAGAGCGAATATTCTGGAATTGATGCTGTTGAAACAGCTGCCTGACCGCCGCCGCTTGTTGGTAGCCGTGTTCAACCATGAGGCCGCCAGGGCGATGGAGGTGGTCAGGGGCCTCAGCGATAATTTTCCGCAAATCATCCAAGCCATCTTTGCCGCTGATGAGTGCTGTACGGGGCTCAGCCGCGACATCCCCCTGGGTGAGATGAGGGTCATTGACTGCAATGTAGGGCGGATTGGATACGATAAGGTCAAAACGCTCGTCGCCAACAGCATCAAACCAATCTCCCAAGGCTGGTGATACGGAGGCATTCGTATGACGCTTTATATTGTGGGTGGCTGTTTCCAGCGCCGCAACGGATTGGTCGGTGATGGTCATGTTTATATCAGAGCGATCAGACATCAACGCGCAGGCAATGGCGCCACTGCCTGTGCCTAAGTCCAAGACCTTTGTCGCCTGATGTGTGTGGATGTATTCCAGTGCCAATTCAACCAGCCGCTCAGTTTCCGGTCTGGGAATTAATGTGGATGCATTTACAGCAAGACTCAGTGACCAGAACTCTTGTTCGCCCGTCAAGTAAGCTACAGGTTGGCCTGCGGCTCTTTTGGCAACAAGCTGCTCATATGCCTTTACAGTGGTCTCGGGGAGGTTGGCGTCAGGCCAGGCAAAGAGCTGGGTTCGGCTTTTGCCCGTTACTTTAGCGAGTAAGACTTCGGCATCCAGCCGGGCGGTCTCGCTACAGGATTGCAGTGCGGCTTGCCCAGCGGTCAAAGCATCTGCCACGCAAGGCATGGTTTATGCCCCCAGTTCTGCCAATTGAGCGGCTTGGTATTCGGCCAGCAGGGGATCAATGATTTGCCCAACATCGCCTGCGATAATTTCTTCCAGTTTGTACAGGGTTAGGTTGATTCGATGGTCTGTGACCCGGCCTTGGGGAAAGTTGTACGTGCGGATACGTTCGGAACGGTCACCACTACCCACCTGTAGACGCCGTGTTTCTGTTTGTTCCGAGCGTTGTTTTTCCTGTTCTGCAGCCAGTAGCCGTGCTTGCAGGAGCGACATAGCACGTGCGCGGTTTTTATGTTGAGACCGTTCATCCTGGCACTCGACGACAATACCTGTCGGCAGGTGGGTAATGCGGATGGCGGAGTCTGTTTTATTAACATGCTGGCCACCGGCACCAGAGGCGCGAAAAGTATCGATCCTTAGGTCCGCACTGTTGATTTCAACGGCTTCAACCTCGTCGATTTCCGGTAAAATTGCAACAGTAGCCGCAGAGGTATGGATGCGCCCTTGGGATTCGGTTTCGGGTACGCGCTGAACCCGGTGCGCGCCGGACTCAAACTTCAATTTTGAATAGGCGCCTTTTCCAATGAGTCGGGCGATGACTTCTTTATAGCCGCCGTGTTCGCCTTCCCGTTCATTGATCAGTTCAACCGTCCAGCCTTGTGTCTCCGCGTACCGTGTATACATGCGTAATAAGTCGCCGGCGAAAATTGCAGCTTCATCCCCCCCTGTTCCTGCGCGAATTTCCAGGAATACGTTGCTCTCATCATGCGGGTCTTTGGGCAGCAGCAATTTTTGTAGCTCGACATTTAAGGCATCCAGACGCGCTTCCGCCTGTTGTTTTTCTTCTTCAGCCATGTCGCGAATATCCGGGTCACTGTCACGCGCCATTTCTTCTGCGGCCAGCAAGTCTTCCTGAGTGCCCCTGTAGCGGTTGTAGTGGCTGACGATGGGGTCCATTTGAGCGTATTCTTGAGACAGGGTACGAAATTGATTTTGGTCAGCAATCACTTCACTGTCAGAAAGTAGTGCAGCGACTTCTTCCTGGCGGGCAGCAATTTGTTCAAGGCGTGCTTGAATTGAGGGTTTCATTTATCTTTCAAATCCAGATCAAAAAGTTCTTGGGCCGCATGAATCAGCTCATGGCGGCTTTGCGCCCCTGCATGCCGAAGCTGTTGAGTGGGCGTATTGAGTAATTTATTCGTCAGGCTATGGGCGAGTTGTGTGACTACTTGCTGAGGCGGCTGACCATTTTCCAATGCGAGCAGCGCCTGGGTCAAGGCTTTCTGCTGAATCGCCCCAGCCTGATTGCGAAAAGCCTTGATCGTGTCAACGGCATTGAGGGAACGCAGCCAGAGCATAAATTCATCCGTTTTCGCATCGATGATCTCTTCTGCTTGGTTAGCGGCTTCCTCACGCGACCTCTGGCCATCTTTGATGACTTCTTGAAGGTCATCGACGGTGTAGAGATAAACATCATTGAGTTTACCAACCTGAGGTTCAATGTCGCGGGGGATAGCGATATCAACCATGAATATAGGGCGATGTTTGCGCTGCTTTAAAGCCTGCTCCACTGCACCTTTACCCAGAATAGGGAGTGGGCTTGCTGTGGATGAAATAACAATATCGGCTTGATGCAGTATGGATGTGAGCCCAGACAGCCCGATACCGACGGCACCCTCGTATTGATTGGCCAATTCGATTGCGCGTTCGGCGCGCCGGTTAGCGATAATGATGCTGCCGATATGGTTGGTATGCAGGTGACGTACAACCAGTTCACTGGTCTCCCCGGCACCAATCATTAAGGCGGTTTTATGGGTTAAGTCACCAAATATCTGTTTGGCCAGTGTGACGGCTGCAAATGCCACAGAGACGGGGCTTGACCCAATGCGGGTATCCGTACGAACTTCTTTGGCTACAGAAAAAGCATAGCTGAATAACTTGTCCAGCTCTTTGCCCACTGTACCGTTCTGGTGGGCCACGCGGAACGCACTTTTGATTTGCCCCAGAATTTGAGGTTCACCCAGGATCAGGGAATCCAGACCACAGGAGACGCGGAGCAAGTGCTTGACCGCATCACGGTTCAAATGGGTAAACAGATAGGGTGTATATTCATTATTTTTCGCCCCATGCCAGGTGTGAAACCAATCAATAAGTTTTTTGGTTGGCAGGGACTCGATACCACAGTAAATTTCAGTGCGGTTACACGTAGAAACAATCGCCGCCTCTTTTACACCCGATAGCGTGCGCAAGTCTTGCAGAGACGTGTTAATCAAATCGTCCGGAAAAGCAACGCGTTCGCGCACCTCAATAGGTGCTGTTTTGTGGTTTAAGCCCAGTGCAAGTAGCGACATAACGTTACAATTTTATCAAAAACCATGGATTTCATTGGTATATATTATCTGAATTGCAACCCACAATACCCTATGGTTTGGTATAAATTCGTCTACAGTGTTTAGGAAAGTGTATTTATTGAAGGAACTCAAGGATTTAATGTGATGCAGGTCATAACGCGCCGTGGAGCTCATCTGATTGCTGTTTTTTCGCTTTTAGTGGTGGGGTGTAGCACGCCATCAGGTGGCATGCAAACGCCGCATACGAAGGATCAGATATCGGTTCTTAAACCAGCTGAGGGGGAGAACGGTCTGGTATACAACCTGCTCCTGGGAGAGTTGGCGGGGCGGCGGGGCGATATTGATGTGGCGCTCGAAAGCTATGAGACGGCATCTATGCTTAGTCAGGACCCTGAGGTGGCTGAGCGGGCTCTGCAAATTGCGTTATACAGCCAGCGTTGGGAGAGTGTGGAGTCGATTGCCAAACGCTGGATCAGTTTGTCACCGGAAGATACGGCTCCCCATCGTGTATTACTGACTGCCTACATTCGAAAAGGCGATATTGAACCGGCTGTTGAAGAGGCCGAAAAAGTCATTGCCCTTAGCCAAACGCTGGAAAAAAGAACATATGATGATTTACTCGCGCTATTCAAGCGAGTGAACAAGCCTGATGTAACGGCCGCTATTGTGGAAAAGCTGGTTCAGGCAGATGCTCAAGCAGCATCCCGACATTTTCTGCAAGCTAGGCTCGCGGCGTATCATGGCGATATGCCGCTGGCAGAACAAGCCGTGCGCCACACACTGGCGCTTGAGCCGGAGCACACATCGGCTCTTTTACTTGAAGCACAACTGCTCATTCAACAAAAGCGAACGGGCGAAGGTTTTAAGGTCCTTGAAGAGGCATTGGCTCGTTACCCTGATAACCTGGGTTTGCAGTTAGGGTATGCCCGCCTGCTGGTTGCTGATCAGCAATATGACAAAGCGATAGGGCAAATTGATCATATTTATGGTGAGAATTCCGCTAACGGTAATCTGGTTTTTAGTCTTGGTTTGTTAGCGATGGAGTCGCAAGCTCTTGAAAAAGCAGAAAAATATCTGAGTCAGGCTGTGAATTTGGATGTGCGGGCGAGTGAGGCGAATCTTTATTTAGGGCGCATTGCCGACAATCAGAAAAAGTACGATAAGGCTATTGCGCATTATGCGCGCGTCCGCCATGAAGAAGGGCAATTTGAAGCGCAGCTCAGAATTGCAGAACTGATGGCCGCACAGGGGAAAATAGAGCCTGCACTCACGCATTTATCACTATTGCGCAGCCGCTATTCGGGGGTAACGAATCAAGTTGATTTTGACCTGTCTGAAGCCGAAATCCTCCGCCAGGCGGGCCGAATTGAAGAAGCCTTAGCGCTGCTCACTCGCTCACTGGAGGCCAGACCGGACGACACGCAATTACGTTATATGCGAGCACTGCTGTCTGACTCGGTAGGCATGAGTGAGCAGTTTGAGTCAGATATCCATATTGTTCTAGAAAAAGAACCTAAAAATGCGCATGCGCTTAATGCACTTGGATATTACTGGGCCGATAAAGGTATTCGGCTCAACGAAGCAAAAGCATACATTGAGCAGGCCATCGCCTTGTTGCCGAATGATCCTGCAATTATCGACAGCGTGGGGTGGATTCATTATCGGTTAGGCAATCTGGAAGAGGCGCTTGTGCACTTGCGTAAAGCCTATAAGCTATTACCTGAGGCAGAAGTGGCTGCACATTTGGGTGAGGTGCTGTGGGTAATGGGGGAAAAAGCGGAAGCCAGGGGTATTTGGACGGACGCATTGGAGCGATTTCCCAAAGATAAAATTTTACGCAAGGTCCTTGAGCGCTTTAAACCGTGAGTTACACCTATTGGTGGTCTTTGGTGGTTGTGTTATTGCTCAGTGCCTGTGCAGGGCCGCAGACTCGGGCGCCGGTGAAAGACCCCCAAGTCGCTTGGCAGAAACGGCAAGTTTCATTAGCGGCTTTAACACATTGGCGGATAGAGGGGAGTGTCTCTGTTACGAATGCTCAAGAGCGAGCGAGCTTGGGGCTGGACTGGCGCCAAGCCGCTGATAATTATGACGTCCGTTTTGTCGCACCCTTTGGTAAAGGAGCGGTCCGTTTGCTGAGTGAGGACTCCAAAGTGACATTTTATCAGTCCAGTCGTCCCACTCTTGTCTCATCTAATGTGGAGAGCCTGCTGTCAGAGGAGCTTGGGTGGGCTCCCCCTGTTAGTCAATTTAAACTATGGCTAAAAGGCAGTGTGGAGGAATATGCTTTTCCCACTTTGGACCCTTACGGGCGTGTGTTGCGATTTCAGCATGATGGTTGGGCTATTGAATATAAAGAATATCAGCACGCGTTAGGCCGCGAGTTGCCGAAACGGATTGACTTGAGTCATCAAGCGACTAATATTCGGGTCGTAATTAAACAATGGCACCGTTCGCCTATTGTCAAATCCAGTAAAAAAAGGTTTTCTATACCCGAGTGAATACAGTAGAACAGCGCGGCTCCAAAGGGAATGAAGGCTGGCCGGCACCCGCAAAATTGAATTTATTCTTGCATATCACCGGTCGGCGTGATGATGGCTATCACTCATTGCAAACAGTATTCCAGTTGCTTGATTTTGGCGATGAGATTTTTTTTGAAGAGCGCAACTCAGCTGCAATTGAGTTATTGAGCCCACTGCCAGGCGTTAACCCTGAAAACGATTTGGTCGTGCGTGCCGCCCGACTGCTTCAGCGTGAAGCTGGGAGTCGGTTCGGTGCTCAAATACGCGTAAAGAAGCGCATACCGATGGGTGCCGGATTGGGTGGCGGTAGTTCTGATGCAGCAACGACGCTGTGTGTATTAAACCAGCTCTGGGACACGCGATTTACTTTCGATGACTTGTCCGAGCTAGGAAGTCGTTTAGGTGCGGATGTACCTGTTTTTGTTCACGGGCAGACCGCTTGGGGTGAAGGTGTTGGCGAGGTTTTAACCCCCATAGAGCCTACTGATGCATGGTATGTGGTGATTACGCCGCCGGTTAGCGTGAGTACGGGGGAGATATTCTCAGCAAAAGAATTGACACGCGATTGCCAACCGATCACAATACCGGACTTCTTCTCGGTTCCTGTGGTCAATGTTTGTGAACCTGTGGTTAGGAAAAAGTACTCCCTGGTTGGGGATGTCTTGGACTGGCTAAATGCAGGGCACAGGGGTATGTTTGCGCCAGGCGCAAGGTTGACAGGGACAGGGAGCAGCGTTTTTGCCGCATTTAGTGAGTTGACTGCTGCGAAACGTGTTTGTAGCCAGATTCCGAAAGACTGGCCGTTTTTTTTGGCGAAAGGCATAAGTCAATCGCCTTTACGCGAAAGGCTCGAACCCAATTAAGGTGAGAATTGAGCCTTGAAGATTTTGAATTGGGCCGTCGCCAAGCGGTAAGGCACTGGGTTTTGATCCCAGCATTCGCAGGTTCGAATCCTGCCGGCCCAGCCATTTTTTGGTGCGATTATGTGCCTAAAGCATTCTTAAAAATAATGCCCGGCTTGTATAGAAAGCCTCAAAAAGAGCGATTCGCCTGTGTCTGATAGTAATATGATGGTGTTCGCAGGGAACGCCACCCCAGTACTCGCCAAAAAAATAGCTTCGTTTCTAAGTTTACCTTTAGGTAAGGCGACTGTAAGCACGTTTAGTGATGGTGAAGTTTATGTTGAAATTCTTGAAAATGTCCGAGGCAAGGATGTTTTCATTATTCAGTCAACATGCCAGCCAACGAATGACAATTTAATGGAATTGATGGTGATGGTAGATGCATTGTACCGTGCGTCTGCTGATCGTATCACCGCAGTCATTCCCTATTTTGGCTACGCCAGGCAGGATCGGCGAGTCAGGTCTATGCGTGTCCCTATTACCGCCAAACTGGTTGCAAACATGCTGACAACCGCAGGTGTTGACCGTGTGTTAACAATTGATTTGCATGCGGATCAAATCCAGGGTTTTTTCGATATTCCGGTAGATAACGTTTATGCCTCACCATTGTTGTTAGGGGATATATGGCGACAAAAATATCCAGAACTGATTGTCGTATCGCCGGATGTGGGTGGTGTTGTCCGCGCGCGCGCTGTGGCTAAACAACTTGATGACGCTGACCTTGCCATCATTGATAAGCGTCGGCCCCAGGCAAACATGTCGCAGGTGATGCATATTATTGGTGATGTGAAAGGTAAGACCTGTGTTGTTGTGGATGATATGGTTGATACCGCAGGCACCCTTTGTAAGGCGGCTCAAGCGCTTAAGGAGCATGGCGCGAAAAAGGTGGTAGCTTACGCCACGCATGCCGTTTTATCAGGAGCAGCCATTCAAAATATCAATAACTCTGAAATTGATGAGTTGGTTGTGACAGACACAATACCTCTGTCCGAAGAGGGTGCCGCTTCAGATCGGATTCGACAGATTACAGTGGCCAATATGCTGGCAGAAACCCTGAGGCGGGTACATGTGGGAGAGTCTGTAAGCTCACTGTACATGGACTAATGTTTATCACTTGATCACACTTGGTCGCGGGTGTGGTTTTTAATGTTTGGGTGCTATGCGCCCATATTTCTAATGGGAGACTTCAACTGATGAGTGAAGAAATAGTAATACACGCTGAAGTTCGAACCGATGCAGGGAAGGGTGCGAGCCGCCGTCTGCGTCGTGAGAACAAACTGCCTGCTGTTGTTTATGGCGGAGGGGGAGAGGCCGTGTCTTTGACCCTCGATCATAATGAAATGGTCCGCTACAGTGAGTTTGAGCACTTTTATTCACAGGTGTTAACGTTGAATACCGGTGGCGCAAGCGAAAAAGTGATCTTGCGTGACCTGCAGCGCCACCCTTACAAACGCCTGCTCATGCACATGGACTTCTTGCGGGTTCGAGAGGACCAGGAAGTTCAGGTCAACCTTCCTATTCACTTTATTGGTGAAGACGAGTGTGTCGGCGTAAAAGTGGGTGGTGGGGCAATTAGCCACATTGAAACGGAAATTTTGGTGAGTTGTTTGCCGAAAAACCTGCCGGAGTTTTTAGAGGTAGACCTGAGTCAACTGGAATTAGGTGAGTCTATCCATATTTCCGATGTAACGTTTCCAGAAGGCGTGATCTCCGTTGATCTCACGCATGGTGAAGATCATGACCGTGCCATTGCCTCTGTACATACCACGCGCGTCAGCAAGTTAGACGGTGAAGAAGAGGAAGACGGCGCTGAGGATGAAGACGAGTCCTAAGTAAAAACGTTGTATTGTGTCTCCCGCAAGTGAACAATTTAAACTGATTGTTGGTCTTGGGAACCCAGGCGCTCAGTATGAAAATACCCGCCACAATGCGGGGTTTTGGGTTGTTGATAGAGTTGCGGGAGCATTGGGCCAAGTATTTCGTCACGAGACCAAATTTACTTCTGAGGTGGCAAAAATTACCCACCGGGATCAAGAGCTTTTTCTGGTAAAGCCGCTCACTTATATGAATAGGAGTGGTCAGGCGGTTGCAGGTATTGCTCGCTACTTTAAAATTCCCCCAGAAAAAATTTTGGTGATACATGATGAACTGGATTTGCGTCCCGGCGTCGTGAGAATCAAACGTCAGGGCGGCCATGGTGGACATAATGGTTTGCGTGATCTCATGTCTCATCTAGGTAATGGAAACTTCTGGCGGCTGAGGATTGGTGTCGGTCATCCGGGTGAAAAAAGTCAGGTAATCAATTATGTTCTGGATAAGCCGACAAAAGATGAAATGCAAGCGATTGACCTGGCGATGGACCGCGTCATGGCCAATTGGCCTGATATCATCGGCGGTCGTCTGGAGCGCGCTATGCACAAGTTGCATTCGGATTCAAAGGAAAATAGAAAAGGATAGCCGTTATGGGGTTTAAGTGTGGCATTGTCGGTTTACCCAATGTTGGTAAGTCAACGTTGTTTAATGCCTTGACGCGAGCTGAAATTGCAGCGGAAAACTATCCTTTTTGCACGATTGACCCCAACGTGGGGATTGTCCCGGTCCCAGATAAGCGGCTGGATGTTTTGGCGGATATTGTCAAGCCAGAGCGCATTCTTCCCACGACAATGGAATTTGTAGACATTGCCGGGTTGGTGGCAGGTGCGTCCAAAGGGGAGGGCTTGGGTAACCAGTTTCTTGGCCATATCCGTGAAACCGAGGCTATCGTACATGTTGTTCGCTGTTTTGAAGACGATGATGTTGTTCATGTTGCGGGGCGCGTGAGCCCGATTGACGATATTGATGTCATCAATACTGAGCTGCTTTTAGCGGATATGGAAAGTGTCGCAAAAGCGATCCAGCGCGTCTCGAAAATGGCTAAGTCTGGCAATAAGGAAAAGCTGGCGGAAAAAGCCTTTTTAGAGCACCTGCAGACACATGTGGATGAGGGCCAGCCTGCCCGCACGTTTCCGGTGAATGAACAAGAACACATGTATTTTAAAGAGCTTCACCTCCTAACCCGTAAACCTGTTATGTATGTGGCTAACGTTGATGAGTCGGGTTTTGATAACAATCCTTTGCTCGACAAGCTACGTGCTTTGGGTGAGCAGGAAGGGGCTCAAGTTGTACCCGTTTGCGCGGCCATTGAAGCCGAAATTGCGCTCCTTGAAGACGAAGAAAAGTTAGATTTTCTAAGAGACCTTGGGCTCGAAGAGCCCGGCCTCAATCGTGTGACACGAGCGGGCTATTCGCTGTTAGGACTACAAACGTTTTTTACAGCGGGTGTCAAAGAAGTTCGGGCTTGGACAGTCAGGCAAGGCTCAACTGCGCCTCAAGGGGCAGGCCGGATTCACACAGACTTTGAAAAAGGCTTTATCCGCGCCGAAGTGATTGCCTACGACGATTTTGTTGAGCATGGTGGTGAACAAGGAGCCAAGGACGCTGGCAAGTGGCGGCTGGAAGGCAAAGACTACATCCTGGCAGAGGGTGATGTTGTCCACTTTCGATTTAATGTGTGAGGATGTGGTGGAAGTGTATTGATGGCGGATGGTTCAATCAGTGAAAAGACATTAGTGGCGCGCGTTTACCCCCGATCTGAGCACCCTGTATCCCGTTCTAACATTAGCAAAAATGCGACTAAAGTCCTCTATCGCTTGAAAGATGCTGGGTATCAGGCGCATCTGGTGGGTGGTGGTGTGCGCGACTTGTTGATGGGTATCAAACCCAAAGATTTTGATGTTGCTACGGATGCAAGTCCCGAGCAGGTTAAGTCGCTCTTCCGAAATTCCCGGCTAGTGGGACGGCGCTTTCGTTTGGCGCATGTTTTGTTTGGAAGGGACGTGATTGAGGTAGCCACCTTCCGCGCGGATCATAGTTCGGGTCAAGGTGGTGAAGCAGAAGACAGTGGCCGGATCCTTCGAGACAATGTCTATGGTGATCTCAAAGACGATGTCCTGCGGCGAGATTTTACGGTCAATGCCCTTTACTACAACATCGCTGATTTCTCGATCATTGACTACGTCGGTGCGATGGATGATCTGAAGTCTCATACCTTGCGTCTGATTGGTGATCCAGAGAAACGCTTTACTGAAGACCCAGTGCGTACTCTGCGTGCCGCCCGATTTGCCGCCAAACTGAATTTCTCCATTCATCCGGAAACAGAAAAATATTTAGTTGAACACGCCTATATGCTGGAGGAAATTCCCCCGGCTCGTTTGTTTGAAGAAGCGTTAAAGCTGTTGCATACCGGTCATGCTACGGCCAGCTTTGAACAACTCATCAAATATGACCTGCTTCAGTATTTATTCCCGCTTTCGGACAAGCGGTTAAAAGACGGGGAGCAGCAATATGAGCGGTTTATTAAGCAAGCCCTGGCCAATACGGATAAGCGGATTCATGCTAATCAATCTGTGAATCCTGCCTTTTTATTTGCGGTTTTTCTCTGGCCCATGGTGTGGGGACGGGCGGAAAGCTTGCAAAGTCATGGTGTGTCGGTTTATCCAGCGCTTCAGCAGGCGGCTGACGAAATTGTTGCACACCAGCTGTATCATACAGCGATCCCTAAACGCTTTGCGGTACCTATGCGGGAAATCTGGATGATGCAGCCCCGATTACTTAATAACAAAGGGCCACGAGCCCTTAAACTCCTGGACTCCCCACGGTTTCGCGCAGCCTATGACTTTTTTTGTTTGCGGGCAGAATCGGGTGAAAACAAACTGAAGCCCCTCAGCAAATGGTGGACTGAAATTCAGGAAAAGAATCCCCGGGAGCGCATTAACCGTGTCCGTAAAGACAGCTATGGTGAGCAGCCAAGACGCAAACGGCGTAGGCGCAATCGGCAGCCTAAGCAGGGTGGTGGAAATGAAATCAATGGCAACGTGTGAGGCGGCTCCTTCAGTTGTCCGTGCTTATATCGGCCTTGGCAGTAATCTAAATGATCCGGTATCCCAAATACGCTCAGCGATTGCTGCATTACGGTTGCTACCCGGCTCTCAGTTAGCCTCGGTTTCCCGCTTATATCAGAGTGCGCCTATGGGGCCACAAGATCAACCGGACTACATCAACGCCGCCGTCTGTTTGGATACTTACCTGGGTGCTGACCGTTTGCTCTCGGCACTGCAGGTCATCGAACATCAACAAGGTCGCGTGCGTGACAGTGTTCGGTGGCAGGCCAGAACACTGGATCTTGATTTGCTGCTTTACGGTGAGGAAGAAATATCGCATCCATCCTTGACGGTGCCTCATCCTGGCATTGCAAAACGGTTGTTTGTGCTACAACCCTTATGGGACTTAAGCCCTGATTTGGTGGTGCCGGGCCAAGGGACGCTTGCGACGCTGTTGGCGAGCCTGGCGTGTGATTCGATGGCGGTCCGTCCTATTTCTGATAACGTAGCGCCATGCGTGAGTCATTAGTATGACCTGTGTTTTTGCAAGTCAGACGTTGCCTGAGGTTTGGTAACTACCCTTTTCGAATATTAGACACTAGAATAAACTGTTCAGCCTACAATGCAGTTTGCCGAACGAGATCAATGATTCTTACCAATTTCAGAGCGTTTTATTTTTTCTTTTTTTTGTTGTTAACAGCCTTTTCATGTGCCGTTCAGGCGATTCCTGCGCCTCCGAAAATTGATGCCACCAGCTCTACATTGATTGACTATCACTCCGGCAAAGTATTGGTTGCGGTGAACGCTGATGAGCGGGTTGAGCCTGCCAGCCTGACAAAAATGATGACAGCTTATATTGTGTATGACGAGATCGCAAAAGGTCGTATTACGCTGGATACAGAAACCGTTGTGAGCGAAAAAGCATGGCGCATGGAAGGGTCGCGCATGTTTTTGGAAGTTGGCAAAAAAGTCAAAGTTGGCCCATTGATCAAAGGGTTGGTTATTCAGTCGGGTAATGATGCCAGTATCGTGCTCGCGGAATTAGTGGCGGGAGATGAAGCCAGTTTTGCAGACTACATGAACCAATATGCTCAAAAACTGGGCATGTCCAATACACATTTTATGAACGCGACCGGCCTGCCTCACCCAGAGCACTACACCACAGCACAAGACATGGGGGTTCTTGCGCGCGCCTTGATCAAACAATTCCCAGAGCGTTATAAAACGTATTCACAAAAAGAATTTACCTACAATAAAATCCGGCAGGAAAACCGTAATCGCCTGTTATGGCGCGATGACAGTGTCGATGGGATTAAAACCGGCCATACACAGTCGGCAGGCTATAGCCTTGTGGCTTCTGCAAAAAAGAATGATATGCGCTTGATCAGCGTCGTGATGGGGGCAAAAAGTGACAAAGTGCGTACGCGAGAAAACGCGAAATTACTGCGCTATGGTTTCAGCTTTTACGAAACCCACAAACTCTACCAGGCTGGTGCTGCTCTTGACACACCCAGAATTTGGAAAGGCGAGATCAAAACTGTGCCTGTTGGTCTGCAGGAAGATCTGTACATCACCGTTGAAAGGGGCCAGTACAGCCAACTCAAGCCCGCTATTCTGATGAAGTCCCCGCTGCTGGCGCCCGTCATGGCGGGCGACGCGGTGGGAAGCCTGGAGGTGATGATGGCGGATGAACGGCTGTTTACATCACCGGTAATTGCGCTGGAAAATATCTCAGAAGGTAATTTTTTCAGACAACTGCTGGACTCCGCCCTACTGTATTTTGAATGATGGACAATATTTATCTCAACGGCGCTTACCTTCCTCTATCGGAAGCGCGGATTTCACCGATGGATCGAGGCTTTTTGTTTGGCGATGGGGTTTACGAAGTGATCCCCGTTTATGCGGGAAAAGCCTTCCGGTTGGATGAGCATCTAAAGCGCTTGCAATTTAGCCTGGAGGGCATTCAGCTTGATAACCCACTCACCAATGAAGCCTGGCAAGAGGTGTGTCATCAGCTGATTCAACAACGTCCGGGCACAGATCAGGGTCTGTACCTTCAAGTGACCCGTGGCGAAGTCACGGCCCGTGACCATAGTTTTCGTCGCCAGGATGCGGGTACGCCAACCGTATTTGCCATGTGCTCACCACTAAAAGCGCCGGATAAAGAGCTGTTCGAAAAAGGGGTGCGCGCAGTAACCTTAGACGATATCCGCTGGCAGTATTGCCATTTAAAAGTAGTGTCTTTGATCTCCAATGTATTGCTGAGACAACAAGCAGAAGATGCTGGTGGTATGGAAGCTTTGCTCGTGAGAGATGGTTGGGTCACAGAAGGCGCAGCCAGCAACTTTTTTATGGTGCAACAAGGGGTCCTGGTGACACCGCCGAAAACCCATCAATTGTTGCCAGGTATTACTCGAGATCTTATCCTGGAGCTGGCTGATCAGGCCTGCATTCCGGTTAAAGAAGAAGCGGTCAAGCTTGAAACGTTGCTTCGTGCGGACGAAGTCTGGTTGACCAGTTCGGTGAGAGAAATCTTGCCTGTTACACAGGTTGACGATACGGTGATCGCCGATGGGAAGCCTGGGCCACTCTGGCATAAGCTGACACAGCTGTTTTCTGAGTTTAAAATAAATTTACATCGGTAATCCTATGTCTGACGAGACACTGCTAGAGTTCCCCTGTCAATTTTCAATCAAGGCTTTTGGTTTGGGCGACCAGGATTTTCCGTACATTGTTCACAGCATTGTTGGAACGTTTGTTGAAGGCCTCAGCCGGGAAGCTGTTCGCAGTCGGCCAAGCCGTAAGGGCAAGTACCTGGCCGTCACAGTCACTTTCACGGCGAGCAGCAAGCATCAGCTAGACAATATTTACCAGGCACTCACCGCGCATGAGCGCGTGGTAATGGCACTTTGATTGATCAACCGTCGCTGATCGTTCGACAGCTGGGTTTCTCGCTCTACACCCCTGTTTGGCACGCCATGAAATGGTTTAACGAACATCGTGATGTGGCGTCGGCAGATGAGTTTTGGCTGGTTACACACCCCCCTGTTTTTACCTTAGGGCAAGCCGGTAAAAGGGAGCACATACTGAGTCAGAGTTTCATTCCCATTGTTCAAACAGACCGGGGTGGGCAAGTTACCTACCACGGGCCTGGACAAATTGTGCTGTACACGCTCATTGATATACGCCGCCTCAAGTTGGGGGTTCGTCAGTTGGTCACACATTTGGAAACAGCTGTGATAGAGTTGCTCGGCCAGTATGGTATTGATTCTGCAGCCCGTGCAGATGCGCCTGGTGTGTATATTGATGGGCGAAAAGTTGCATCATTGGGGCTGCGCATCCGCAGAGGTTGTAGTTATCACGGTTTAGCATTAAATGTTGAGATGGACCTAAGTCCCTACACTTTGATAAACCCGTGTGGATATGCTGGTCTGCAGGTGACGCAATTAGTGGACGAAGGGGTAGTGGCTGAGCAACATACATTAGAAGAGCAACTGGTTGCAAAACTTGCCGATCAATTAGGCTATCACTGTACGAGAATTGAAACAGGTTTGCCATCACTGGAAGGACTAGTATGACTCAACGTTATGTAGCGCCCTCACGACAAGACCCGCAGGGCCACCGACGAGGCCACGATAAGCTGGCAAATATCCCTGTTAAGGTGCAGCGGACGAGCGATATGATTCGCAAACCGGCCTGGATTCGGGCAAAAGCACACACTTCGCCCCGGGTGACGGAAATCAAAAAACTCATGCGTGAGCGGGGTCTGCACTCGGTATGTGAAGAGGCGAGCTGTCCCAATTTAGGTGAGTGTTTTTCTCACGGCACAGCGACTTTCATGATCATGGGAGATATTTGCACGCGCCGCTGTCCTTTTTGTGATGTCGCTAATGGCCGGCCTAATCCGCTGAACCCGGAAGAACCTGTGGAACTTGCGGAGGCCATCGCTGAGATGGCCTTGTCGTATGTTGTCATTACCTCGGTCGATCGAGACGATCTGCGTGACGGTGGGGCAGGCCATTTCGTGGCTTGCATTCGCGCCATTCGAGAGCGTTGTCCCGAGACCACAGTTGAAATTCTTGTGCCGGACTTCCGAGGCCGGATGGAGCTCGCCCTGGCTGTCATGGCCCAAGCCCCGGCCGATGTGTTCAATCACAACCTCGAAACTGTTCCCCGACTCTATACGCAGTGCCGTCCCGGTGCCGATTATGCAGGCTCGTTAGCGCTACTCGCTGCCCATAAAAAACAGTTTCCCTCCGTGCCAACCAAGTCTGGCTTAATGCTGGGGCTCGGTGAAACGCTGGAAGAAATTGAACAAGTGATGCATGATCTTCGGGCATATGGGTGTGATATGTTGACGTTGGGGCAATATCTACAGCCGAGCTTGGATCACCTGCCGGTTGCCCGGTTCGTGACGCCAGAAGAGTTTGATCGGTTGGCTGAAGTGGGTGATGCCATGGGCTTCTCTCATGTTGCCAGTGGCCCCATGGTGAGATCCTCTTATCACGCCGACCAGCAGGCCGCCGGGGTTACACGTTAACCAAATAAACAAGTCAGTATTGGGAGAATCACGCAAGTGGCTGAATTTTTTTACGAGTATGGCTTATTTTTGCTCAAAGCAATGACTGTTGTGATCGCAATTGTCGCTGTCATTATTGCCATCGTCGCGGCAGGTAGCCGAGGGAAAAAAGAAACAGAGGGAAAAATAGAAGTTAAAAAGCTGAATGAGCAGCTGGATGCTTATAAAACGTCTGTACGACACGCTGTGCTCGAAGAAACCGTGATTAAGCAGATTGATAAACAGGACAAAGCAAACAAAAAGGCAAAGCAAAAAGCGTTAAAAAAGGCGCTCAAAGAGCACAAGGAAAACCCTGAAGAAGCGCTGGATGAAAAGAAAAAACGGGTTTTCATTATCGACTTCCTGGGGGACATCAAAGCTTCGGCGATTAAGAATTTACGACGGGAAATCACCGCGCTACTAACCGTGGCAGATTCCAACGATGAAGTGGTTATCCGCTTGGAAAGTCCTGGCGGTATGGTCCACAGCTATGGTTTGGCCGCCTCGCAACTCATGCGAATAAAAGACAAAGGCATCCCGTTGACGGTTTGTGTGGATAAGGTTGCTGCAAGTGGTGGGTATCTGATGGCCTGTATTGCCGATAAAATTGTGGCGGCGCCGTTTGCCGTTTTGGGGTCAATTGGCGTGGTTGCGCAAGTACCCAATATTCACCGCTTGTTGAAGAAAAATGATGTGGACGTAGAGGTTTTAACAGCGGGTGAATACAAGCGTACGTTGACCATTTTGGGCGAAAACACAGAAAAAGGCCGCAAAAAGTTTATAGAAGAGCTTGAGGATACGCATGAGTTGTTCAAAAATTTTGTTGGCGAACACCGTCCCCAGCTTGCTTTGAACGAAGTAGCGACAGGCGAGCACTGGTATGGGCGCCGAGCCATCGAAAAAAAACTGGTAGACGTGCTTCAATCAAGTGATGAGTACATCATCCATTGTTGTGAACAGGCGAACGTTTACACGTTGAAATATGTTCTCCCGGAGCCTCTGGCAAAAAAATTAGGGCTCTCGCTACCGCACGCACTCGAGCAGGTGGCGCAACGCTTTTGGGAAAAAACGGTCCAGTCACGTTATCACCTGTAACATCGAATCATTGGAGGAACTTATGGCGACATCACCATCATTGGAAAACTGGGAAGAAAAAGCCAAGGCGGTCCGTGTTGAAACCCGCCTCTTTATTGATGGTCAATACAGTGAGTCTGCATCGGGGGAGACCTTTCCTTGCATGAGCCCGATTGATGGGCGGGAAATAGCCGCCGTTTCGGCTGGAGGCAGCGAGGACATTGATCGGGCTGTTAAGGCGGCACGCTCGGCCTTTCAAAAAGGCGTATGGCGAAAGTTGCCACCGGCTAAAAGGAAGCGCATTTTGTTGGCATTTGCCGATTTAATGCAAACGCATGCGGAAGAACTGGCTTTGCTGGAAACATTAGATATGGGCAAGCCAATCCGTTATTCACAGGCTGTCGATATTGCCGGCTCGATCAATTGTTTGCGTTGGTTCGCCGAGAGCATTGATAAAGTTTATGATGAAGTCGCCCCAGCCGGTGACTCAGCACTTGCTACGATCACACGTGAACCGATCGGTGTTGTGGGGGCTGTTGTGCCGTGGAACTTTCCGCTTTTAATGGCGATGTGGAAGATAGCGCCCGTGTTGGCAACAGGGAATAGCTTGGTATTAAAGCCTGCGGAGCAATCTCCGTTAACAGCGATTCGCATTGCATCACTTGCGATTGAAGCCGGCATTCCACCGGGCGTTTTTAATGTGGTCCCCGGCCTGGGGGCGACCGCGGGGCAAGCCCTTGGCAGACATATGGACGTGGATGCTGTGACATTTACCGGTTCGACAGAGGTTGGCAAGTATTTCCTCAAGTACTCAGGCGAGTCGAATATGAAAACGGTTAGCCTGGAGTGTGGTGGTAAAACACCTAATATCGTCATGGCGGACGCGCCGGATTTAGACGCCGCGGCCAAATCGGCCGCATTTGGTATCTTCTTCAACACGGGTCAGGTTTGTAATGCCGGCTCAAGGTTGTTGGTTCAAACATCCATTAAAGATGAATTTTTGGAGAAAGTACTGGCTGCAGGCAAAAAAATGCGTTACGGGAATCCGCTGGACCCCTCGGTCACGATTGGTTCGATTGTTGACGAGACGCAAACACAACGTGTGATGGGCTACATCGAAAAAGGCACGCAAGAGGGCGCGAGCTTAGTGCTCGGTGGGCAGCAGGTTCTACAGGAAACTGGCGGATTCTATATCGAACCCACCGTATTCGATCAAGTCAGTAATAAGATGACGATCGCACAGGAAGAAATTTTTGGGCCGGTATTATCAGTGTTGAGCTTTACCGAAGCAGAGCAAGCCATTCAGATCGCTAACGACAGTATGTATGGGCTGGCGGCAGCCGTTTGGACCCGCGATATCAGCACCGCCATAAAAACCTCTCGGGAACTGCGGGCGGGTACGGTTTGGGTTAATTGCTTTGATACCAGTGATGTGACAGTCCCGTTTGGTGGCTATAAACAGTCTGGTTTTGGGCGTGACAAGTCCCTGCATGCCATGGAAAAATACACACAGTTAAAAACGACATGGATCGCGGTGAATTAAGCCGGTCTGGCAGATTTGACTTTAGGGGTAGCGGCGGTACTATGTTTGGCTACCTTGATGAAACAGTATCCAATGAAGAGAGAACGGGAATGGCCGAGAATGTAACACATCTGAATACAGGCAGTGGTTCGCAGCAAGTTGAACTCCGTCATGATTGGACAACAGAAGAAGTCGTCGAACTTTTCCAGCGCCCCCTCAATGACTTGATGTTCGAAGCGCAGGCTATCCACAGACAGTATTTTGATCCGAATCGGGTGCAAGTCAGCACACTGTTGTCAATCAAAACCGGGAGTTGCCCGGAAGACTGTAAATATTGCCCACAGAGTGCTCGCTACAATACCGACCTCGAAACTGAAAAGCTGCTCGAAGTGGAGCGCGTTTTAGAAGAAGCTGAGGCTGCAAAAAAGAATGGAGCCACCCGTTTTTGTATGGGGGCAGCCTGGCGCTCACCGAAAGAGCGCGACATGAAATATATCTTAAAAATGGTCCAAGGGGTGAAGGCGTTAGGGATGGAAACCTGTATGACTCTGGGCATGCTGGATGACGATCAAGCCGAGGAACTGAGCAAAGCAGGTCTCGATTATTACAATCATAATCTGGATACTTCAGAAGAGTACTACGGCGAAATCATTTCGACGCGCACTTATCAGGACAGGCTGGATACCCTAAGCCGGGTACGTGGTGCAGGTATAAAGGTGTGCTCGGGCGGTATCGTTGGTATGGGCGAAGAACAATCAGACAGGGCTAAGTTACTGATTGAACTGGCCAATATGGAAGAGCACCCTGAAAGTGTGCCGATTAATATGCTGGTCAAGGTCGAAGGTACACCGCTGGAGAATGTTGAAGATATTGATCCCTTTGAATTCGTGCGTACGATCGCTGTAGCCCGCATCATGATGCCTGCTTCCCATGTGCGGTTATCGGCTGGACGCGAGCAAATGAACGAGCAAATGCAAGCAATGTGTTTTCTTGCGGGTGCCAACTCCATCTTTTACGGCGAAAAGCTGCTGACGACGGGTAATCCGCAAGCACAAAAAGACCAGGCTTTATTTGCCCGGTTAGGTATTCAGCCAGAAGAGAACCAAGTCGAACAAACTCCGGATGATGAACAACAGGCTCTGTTGGATAGCATTCGACAACGGAATATTGTCCAGTTCTACACACCGGAGGCTAACTGATTTTCATCACTCAGCCAAAACACGAGGGAGGCGTCAGCGTGGCTCGTAGCACACTGGAGGCTGTGCTTGAAGTCGATAAACAGCATATTTGGCACCCTTATACTTCTACGACTTCGCCATTACCTGTTTACCCTGTGGCCTCGGCCTCGGGTGTGCGCATTCAATTGGAAACAGGCGCTGAACTGATCGATGGCATGTCGTCTTGGTGGGCGGCTATTCATGGTTATAATCATCCAGAGCTCAATGCAGCGGTGAGTCGCCAGTTAGATAACATGGCTCACGTCATGTTTGGTGGCTTCACGCACCGACCGGCCGTTGAGCTCGTTGAACGCTTGCTGGCGATTACGCCAGAACCTTTGGACAAAGTGTTTCTAAGTGACTCCGGATCGGTATCTGTTGAAGTTGCGCTAAAAATGGCAATTCAGTATTGGCAGGCTCTCGGGCAACCCGAGAAGCACAAAATGCTCACCATTCGCTCCGGCTATCATGGTGATACTTTTGGAGCTATGTCTGTATGTGACCCTGTCACTGGCATGCATGAGCTTTTTTCTCGCGTATTACCCACTCAGTTTTTTGCTGATAAGCCTGAATCTAAGCCGGATGGCGTCTGGGATGAGCACGACATCAAGAGTCTGGAAGAGGCCTTGCAGTGCCATCATCAACAAATCGCAGCGGTGATTTTAGAGCCGGTTGTGCAAGGTGCTGGCGGTATGCGATTTTATGCACCTGAATATGTGCGCCGTGCGCGACAGCTGTGTGACAAGTACGGTGTTTTACTGATTTTTGACGAAATTGCCACAGGCTTTGGGCGAACAGGTTATATGTTTGCCAGCGACTTTGCAGGTGTCTACCCGGATATTCTGTGCCTGGGGAAAGCATTGACGGGCGGCTATATGACATTGGCGGCCACGTTGACAACAAACCAGGTCGCAGAAGGTATTTGTTCTGGAAAAGCCGGTGTCTTCATGCATGGTCCAACGTTTATGGGGAATCCGCTGGCGTGCGCAGTGGCATCCGCCAGTATCGATTTATTACTCTCCTCAAACTGGCAGGCCAATATTAACCGCATTGAGCTTCGTCTTCGGGAAGGGTTGGCGCCTTGCCGAGGGCTAGAGCAGGTAGCAGATGTTCGGGTGCTGGGAGCCATTGGTGTCGTGGAAATGAAAGAAGACGTCGACATGGCCACCGTTCAGGCACAGTTTGTTGAGCAAGGTGTCTGGGTACGCCCGTTTGGCAAGCTGGTTTATACCATGCCGCCTTACATTATTGATGATGAAGATTTGGGCCACCTGACGCGCGCTATCTGTCATGTGGTGTCTCAAGCTGGGTAAGATCTTGCGAGAAAATGCCTTTGATCATTTAGCGGTCGATTTGCAAGAACGCCGGAGCCAACACTTATACCGTGTCAGAAAAATGCTCGACAGCGCGCAAGGGCCAGAAATCATTTGCGATGGTAAGCCCTATGTCTGCTTCTGCAGCAATGACTACCTGGGCTTAGCTCAGCATCCAGCCATCATCTCTGCCGCCAAAAAAGCGATGGATGACTATGGCTTTGGCAGTGGCGCCTCCCATCTGGTCATTGGCCACAGCCGCGTACACCATGAGTTGGAAGATGCGCTGGCTGACTTCACTGGCCGTTCCCGTGCGTTGCTATTTTCGACCGGCTATATGGCGAACATGGGGGCCATTCGGGGACTACTGGGGCCGGACGATGTTGTGATTGAAGATCAACTTAATCATGCATCGCTGTTAGACGGAGGCTGGCTGAGCCGGGCACACTTTAGCCGATATCAACATGCGAGCGCTGCTGACTTGGCAATACATCTTGACGGCGTTGATACACAAATGTCACGCACACTGGTTGTAACAGATGGTGTTTTCAGTATGGATGGTGATTTGGCGCCACTGCCGGCGCTGGCAGGCCTCACTCAGGCGCAAGGAGCCTGGTTAATGGTTGATGATGCACATGGATTTGGCGTACTGGGACGACAAGGGCGGGGGGCTGTCGATCACTTTGGGCTTACGCAGGATGATGTCCCTGTTTTAGTAGGAACCTTTGGAAAGGCTTTTGGCACAGCCGGTGCGTTTGTAGCAGGCAGTGAGGTACTAATTGAAAGCTTGATACAGCACGCGCGCTCCTATATATACACCACGGCCATGCCTCCGGCTGTTGCGGCGGCGACGCGCGCAGCGCTTTCTGTGCTTGAAGCCGATGAGTGGCGACGGGACAAGCTGGCTCAGTTAATTCGACAGTTTCGGACAGGTGCCGATGCCTTGGGCTTATCCATATTACCTTCAGAAACACCGATTCAGCCGTTGATGGTTGGCGATGCTATGAAATCACTGGCAATCAGTCAGGCACTCGCTGATGAAGGGCTGTTGATTGGTGCTATTCGCCCACCGACTGTGCCGAAAGACACGGCCCGATTGCGTATCACCTTAACTGCAACGCATACCGAAACACACGTAAACCGGTTACTGGATGCCCTGGATAAAGCTCATAAAGTATTTGATTTAGGCTCTTAAAGGCACAACGTTTATGTCGCATTGTTACTTTGTTACAGGCACCTCGACAGAGGTTGGGAAAACCCTTATTGGAACCGGGTTGTTAGTGTGTGCGAATGAGGCCGGGCTCAAAACAGCGGCATTCAAACCGCTGGCATCAGGCTGTGTGTTGACAGAGCACGGTTGGCGCAATGACGATGCATTAGCGCTCCAGGCCGCAGTGAATACCGGCCAAAGCTACGAAGAAATTAACCCCGTTGCACTGGAGCCGGCGATTGCGCCCCATATTGCCGCTGCGCTTGCTGGCCGTGAGGTCACAGCAGAAGGCCTGGCTGATTTAAGTCGGGCGCCTCTCGCCCGGGGGGAATTTGTCTTGATCGAAGGTGCGGGCGGGTGGCGCGTACCCATTAATCGGCACGAAAACTTTTCTGAGCTTCCCAAACTGCTGAATATTCCGGTTATTATGGTTGTCGGGATGACGCTGGGGTGTATATCGCATGCGCTCTTGACGGCTGAGGCTATTGTCCATGATGGACTCAAATTAGCAGGCTGGGTGGCGAATGCCATTGAAGCCGATATGCCGTATTATCGGGAAAATGTCGATACGCTCATTGAACGCCTTGATGCCCCTTTGCTTGGGGAGGTACCTCATTTTCCTCATCCGCTGGACAAAACCCAAGTCGCTAAGCATCTGGACTTTAATCTTTTGATATAAAATGGTAGCTAATCGTCAGCCTTGGATAAGCGCCTAAGGTCATTAGTTTGGCGAGTTTCAGCGAGTCATGCGCTTGAATTACCGGGGAATAGATTGTTATGTCTGAAGTATCGAAACGCGAGATAGAAGAAGCCCTCGAAGGCTATTGTGATCCTTACCTGCAAGTCCACTTGATTGAAGCGGGTGCAATTAAACGGCTCGCAGAAGAGAAAGGCGAGGTCTCTCTCCTCGTTGAGCTGGGGTTCCCCGCCAACCGCTATGCTGAACAGCTAAGGCAGGTATTGGAGCGCCGCTTGCAAGCAGTGAGTGGGGTGAAAGCTGTCAATATAGAGATTGTCTCAGCGATCAAAGCGCACGCAGTACAAAGCACATTACAGCGAATGAATAATATCAAAAACATCATTGCGATTGGCTCGGGGAAAGGCGGTGTCGGTAAATCAACTGTTTCGGCGAATGTAGCACTGGCGCTGGCTCAGGAAGGCGCCCGGGTGGGGATGCTGGATGCCGATATATACGGACCCAGTCAACCGCGGATGTTAGGGCTCGATCAGCAAAAACTGAGTAGCCGTGATAATAAAATAGAGCCCCTTGAAAGTCATGGTGTCAAACTGGTATCCATTGGCTTAATGGTTGATGAGGAAACTCCCACGATTTGGCGAGGCCCGATGGTCACCGGTGCGCTGACGCAGATGTTGAATGACACGGATTGGGGGGAGCTGGACTACCTCATCATTGATTTGCCACCCGGTACCGGGGATACCCAGCTGACCTTGGTGCAAAAAATTCCCGTTAGTGCGGCGATTATTGTGACAACGCCGCAGGATATCGCGTTACTGGATGCACGCAAAGGGCTGCAAATGTTTAGAAAGGTGGATGTGCCTGTACTGGGCATCATTGAAAATATGAGTACGCATATCTGCAGCCAATGTGGTCATGAAGAGCATATCTTTGGTACAGGCGGAGGCGTGAAAATGGCGGCTGACTATGATGTTGAGTTGCTCGGTTCCCTACCATTGGATATCCGCATCCGCGAGCAGGCTGACGCGGGCTTACCCTCTGTAGTGGCGGACCCCGAAGGAGAGCTGGCGCAGAAGTACCGCGATATTTCCTTGCATGCGGCTGCACTTTTGTCTCAAAAGAAAAAAGATTACAGCGCTGCGTTTCCAAAAATTGTTATCGAAAATAACTGAGAAAGTTGATGAGTATAAAATCAGATAAGTGGATTCAGCGAATGGCCGAGAGCGAGGGCCTTATTTCACCGTTTGAGCCAGGACAGGTCCGTGAGCACAGTGGCAAGCGGATTGTCTCCTATGGGACGTCCAGTTATGGCTATGATGTTCGCTGTGCCGATGAGTTTAAAATATTCACCAATATCAATCACGCAGTGGTAGACCCGAAGGCGTTTGATACAGACAGCTTTGTTGATTTCAAGGGAGAGGTTTGCATTATCCCACCGAACTCTTTTGCATTGGCGCGAACGATTGAGTATTTCCGTATTCCCCGCAATGTGTTGACGATTTGTCTGGGCAAATCAACGTACGCCCGTTGTGGCATTATTGTGAATGTCACTCCGCTGGAGCCAGAGTGGGAAGGTCACGTCACGTTGGAGTTTTCAAACACAACTCCCCTGCCGGCCAGGATTTACGCGAATGAAGGTGTGGCGCAGATGTTGTTTTTTGAGTCCGATGAGGTGTGTGAAACATCCTATCGAGACCGAGGCGGAAAATACCAGGGACAAACAGGCGTGACCCTGCCTAAAACGTAAGGGCCATGTCGTTAATCGGTTTGAAAACCGATTTCCTCATCGTCATAGTCGGCTGTCTGGCCATTCACAGAGAGGCTGTCGGACTCACTTCCAAAGTTCAGCTTCCATTCCAGGTCCGTACGAGAATCGGCGTGGCTGAGTGCTGTTTCGAGGGTGATTTTGCCTCGGTTATACAATTCTGTAATGGATTGATCAAATGTCTGCATTCCTTCCTGGTTACCTTTTTCCATCACGTTTTTGATTTCGTGGAAGTCCCCGCTTCGAACTAATTCAGACACATAAGGGCTGTTAATCATTACCTCGGTGGCCGCACAGCGCTTTGTTTTCTCTGCCCCCGGTAACAGCCGTAGCGACACAATGGCATTGAGGTTGAGAGATAGGTCCATAAGGACTTGGTTATGGGCCGGAGAAGGAAACAGGTGGACAATTCTGTCCAGGGCCTGGTAGGCATTCACTGCATGCAGAGTGGTCAGGCAAAGGTGCCCGGTATCCGCAAATTTGAGTGCCGCCTCCATCGTTTTATTGTCACGCACTTCGCCAATGAAGATCACATCAGGCGCTTCCCGCAATGCCTCTCTCAGTGCGTTGTCGTAGGAGAGTGTATCGACGCCCACTTCGCGTTGACAGACAATCGACCGAGCGTGTTTGAAGGTATATTCGATTGGGTCTTCAATCGTTAGAATATGTCCGGCTTGGGTTTTGTTTCGGTGATTGAGCATGGAGGCTAGTGTGGTTGATTTACCCGATCCTGTTGAGCCAACCACCAGTACCAGGCCTTTTTTGTTTTCAGTGAGCTTCTCAAGTATGGGGGGCATATTCAGTTGCGAAAGGGACGGAATATCGTGTTTGATAAAACGTGCAACCAGTGACATTTCCCCGCGTTGCTGGAAGACGTTAATTCTAAAGCGGCCCTCCGGCAAGGTGATTCCAAAGTTTAGTTCGAGGTTTTGCTCAAACTCAGCGGCCTGGAGCTCGTCGATAACATCATAGATGATTTCTTTAGACTGGCCATGCGTCAGTGGTTGCCGCTGAATGGGGTGCAATGTGCCATCGATTTTCACGCTTGGGCGAGCGCCGGTGGTCAAAAACAGGTCGGAGGCTTGATTAGATGCCATATGTTTCAGGTAGCGGGCGAGGCTTTCCATGGGACTCTCAATTTATCGCAGCTTTTTAAACAGATGATTCGTTTTTTCATTTTCCTCAAGCGTGAGGTTGAGCGAGCCAGGTAGCAAGTCGCTGGCCGATTTATTACCGTGCAGCTTAATTTGTAAGCGTAAATCGTTTTCAGAGTCAGCGTGTTTTAAGCCCTCCTCCAAAGAGATGGCCCTTGCTTGAATCAGTTTGAATAGTGCCTGGTCAAATGTCTGCATACCAGCCTCTGTAGAGCGTGTCATTAGCTCCTTCATTTCGGTCACCGCCCCCTTGGCAATCAAGTCTTGCATCAAGGGGGTATTGATGAGTACTTCAACAGCAGGGCGCATACCTTTTCCGTCTTGTGTGGGAATCAGGCGCTGAGAGATTAATGCCCGCAGATTCAAGGAAAGATCGGACAAGACTTGTTCATGCCGTTCTTCGGGGAAAAAATTGATAATGCGGTCGATAGCCTGATTACTGTTGTTCGCATGGAGTGTTGCCAGGCAAAGGTGCCCTGTTTCGGCAAATTTGATGCCGTGTTCCATGGTTTCACTGTCGCGAATTTCGCCGATAAGAATGACATCCGGTGCTTGGCGGAGGCTATTTTTCAAGGCAATCTCAAAGCTTTCGGTATCGGTGCCAATCTCCCGTTGGCTAATAAGACAGCCTTTGTGCTGATGGATGAACTCGATGGGATCCTCTATCGTGATGATGTGTCCTTGTGTATTTTGATTGCGGAAGTCAATCATGGAAGCCAGCGAAGTTGATTTACCCGTGCCCGTGCCTCCGACAACAATGACCAGGCCGCGTTTGGCCATGATGATATCGCGTACTACAGAGGGGAGGTGCAGTGACTCAATCGATGGGATGTCATCGGATATTTGTCGGATGACCATCGAAGTACTGCCACGCTGAACAAAAGCACTGACCCGGAAGCGCGACAGGTTTTGCAAAGCAATACTGAAGTTACACTCATTTGTGGCTTCAAACTCAGCGGCTTGTTTATCGCTCATGATGGAGCGGGCTAAAACCTGCGTGTGTGAAGGGGTTAAGGCGGGTGAAGTGATTTTGAGAATTTTGCCTTTGACACGCATAGCCGGGGGCGCGCCTGCACTGATATAAAGGTCCGAGCCTTTTTCTTTATGCAAAGATCTCAGCAGGTTGTGAATGTATTTAATGGCGTCGTTACGGTCCATAGGACAGGCCTTAAAAGCTATCAGGGTGAGCGGCTTTTTTTCTGGCTTCCGCGGGTGTGACGAGGCCTTTGGCCACAAGATCTTTCAGGTTTTGATCCAGTGTTTGCATGCCGTGGCCCTGGCCGGTCTGAATAGACGAGTACATTTGTGCAACTTTATCTTCCCGGATCAAGTTACGAATAGCGGGTGTACCGATCATAATTTCATGAGCGGCAACCCGGCCTCCACCATTTTTCTTCAACAGGGTTTGGGAAATGGCGGCACGTAAAGACTCGGACAGCATGGAGCGCACCATGGACTTTTCAGCCGCCGGGAAGACGTCAATAATCCGGTCGATGGTTTTGGCCGCGGAACTGGTATGCAGCGTGCCAAACACCAGGTGACCTGTTTCAGCCGCCGAGAGTGCGAGCTGGATCGTTTCCAAGTCACGCAGTTCGCCGACGAGAATGGTATCGGGATCTTCACGCAGGGCCGAGCGGAGCGCATTGTTGAAACTGTGTGTGTCTCGGTGAACCTCCCGTTGGTTGACAAGGCACTTTTTACTCGGGTGTACAAACTCGATGGGGTCCTCAATTGTGAGAATATGGCCGTACTCCGATTCGTTCTTATAATTGATCATCGCCGCCAGTGTCGTGGATTTACCGGAGCCGGTCGGGCCGGTCACTAAGACCAGGCCTCGGGGATAACTGGCGATGCTTTCAAAAATTTTGGGAGCAGCCAGTTGTTCCAACGTCAGAATTTCAGATGGAATGGTTCTAAAGACGGCCGCTGCACCACGATTGTGGTTGAACGCATTGACCCGGAATCGGGCAAGATTGGGGATTTCGAACGAGAAGTCTGTCTCTAAGTGTTCTTCAAATGCTTTTCGTTGGCGGTCTGTCATGATGTCGTAGACCATGGAATGGACCTGTTTATGTTCCAGAGCCGGTACGTTAATGCGCCGGACATCACCGTCCACTCGAATCATAGGGGGTAAATCTGCTGAAAGGTGCAAATCTGATGCACCATTTTTGACACTAAAAGCTAAAAGCTGGGATATATCCATCTGCGTTACCATTCTCAGTTAAAATAGCCCTGCGTTCATGCAGCATGGGAAAGGTTTGAGTACACCTTATTTCGGCAAGGTTTTGGAAAACTGCAATGAAAAGTGAAGCCATATGTGAGGTCGCTTTAAGTGAGCGATTGATGCAGCTACGTGAGACAATTGCTCACCTGGCAGTCAAATATTATCGCCGACCGGACGATATTTGTTTGCTGGCTGTCAGCAAAAAACACCCCGTGGATAAAATTCGTACGGCGTATCAACATGGGCAAACAGCATTTGGCGAGAACTATGTGGATGAGGCAGAGGCTAAGATCAAGGCAGTACAGGATTTAAAGATTGATTGGCATTACATCGGGCCTATTCAATCCAACAAAACCCGGCGCATTGCCGAGCAGTTTATGTGGGTACAGAGCATTGATCGAGTAAAAGTGGCTCAACGTCTTAATGACCAGCGCCCCAGCCATTTGCCACCCCTTAATGTTTGCATACAAGTTAATATTGATCTGGAATCTACAAAGTCCGGTACTTTGCCAGAGCAAACTGAGGCATTGGCTGAGGCCATTTTGCTGATGCCTCGGCTCAGTTTACGTGGTTTGATGGCGGTACCCCGGCCTCGAACAACTCTGAACGAACAGCGCGAACCTTTTGCCCGCTTGCGGCAACTGTTTGAGCGCTTAAAGTCTGTTGAGCCAAAGCTTGATACGCTTTCCATGGGCATGAGTGCTGATATTGAAGCCGCCATTGCGGAAGGGACGACTATGCTTAGAGTCGGGACAGCGCTCTTTGGGCCCCGTGTGTGATTTTGTATATTGCCTGATTGGGTATATTCAGGTGATGAGATAAACTTTTAATTCTATGCCCACAGTTTTAAAGGATGGTACCTATGCCTAAAACAGAAAACCCACTGGTTGGTGTCAAAGCGCTTGGCCAGAGCATTTGGATCGACTTTATACAGCGCAGCATGATGGCATCCGGGGCGCTTCAGCGTTTAATTTCAGACGATGACATTTGCGGGTTGACTTCCAATCCCAGCATTTTTGAAAAAGCCATTGCTGAAACGGATGAATATGATGCCGCTCTCGAAGAGTTGATTGCCGAAGATCGCCACACCAGCGACTACGACTTATACACAGCGCTTGCGGTTCAGGATATTGCCGCCGCAGCGGACATTTTTTCACCGGTTCACCAGGCCAGCCGGGGGGATGATGGCATGGTGAGTCTGGAAGTATCGCCTTCATTGGCTGATGATGTGGAAGGCACTATTAAAGAAGCCATTTCACTGCACGAGCGTTTGAATCGGCCCAATGTGATGATCAAAGTCCCCGGCACAAAAGCGGGTGTTGAAGCCTTCCGCAGGCTGACGGCCATGGGGATTAGCGTTAATGTGACGCTACTCTTTTCTGTCAGCCGTTATCAGGATATTGCACAGGCATATGTTAACGGCTTGGCCGAGCGCCATGCTGCAGGCCAACCCTTAGCGGGAATTTCATCTGTGGCCAGCTTCTTTATCAGCCGGGTGGATACCGCTGTTGACAAAGTGCTTGCAGACAAAGGTACAGATGCTGCCAATGCACTCATGGGCAAAATAGCGGTCGCAAACGCCAAGTTAGCCTACGCTTACTATGATGAACTGTTCAATGGCGAAGCCTTTGCGGCGTTAAAAGCGGCCGGGGCACTGCCGCAGCGCCTCCTATGGGCCAGCACCAGTACCAAAAACCCGGATTACAGCGATGTGTATTACATCGAAGAATTGCTCGGGCCGGATACGGTGAACACGGTGCCGCCAGCCACACTGGATGCTTATCGGGATCATGGACAGCCCGAGAGTCGTTTAGGGCAAGGTGTGCCCACAGCACAGAGACAAGTCGATGCGCTCAACTCGCTGGGCGTAGATTTGGACGCAGTGACTGACCAATTGGAAAAAGAAGGTGTAGAGCAGTTTGTCCAGGCATTTGATCGTCTGCTGGCAGCACTGGCTGTTAAACGCCGTGCCTTGACGTAGGGGGATTGATGATAGGGCAAAAAATTGGGTTCATTGGTGGCGGGAATATGGCCCGAAGTTTAGTGGGAGGCTTGGTTCATAATGGTTTCCCCGCCGGGTTTCTCCGCGTGGCGGATATTAATGCTGAGACACTGGCAACGTTACAGGCTGATTTTGGTGTTACAACGACACAAGACAACCAGGAAGTCATCCAGCACAGTGATGTTGTGGTCTTTGCCGTGAAACCGCAGGTGATGAAGCAGGTGCTGGAACCATTGAGTGCTTTGATCAACCGTACTCAGCCCTTGATCATGTCGATCGCAGCCGGTGTACGTGAGCAGGATATCAGTACGTGGGTTGGTGGCAAGGTTGCCGTTGTGCGTGGCATGCCGAATACCCCGGCACTGGTGGGCGCGGGTGTGACTGGGTTGTATGCCAATACACATGTATCTCCTGATCAGCGGCAGGTGGCCGGTGCGATCATGGATGCCGTTAGCATAACATTCTGGGTTGACGACGAAGCTAAAATGGATGCCGTGACGGCTGCGTGGCTTGCATAGCCTCACGA
>OBIC01000062.1_pt1 | contig 57671 bp, 54 predicted proteins | sample 1519831 | NCBI WGS metagenome assembly OBIC01 (sample SAMN03019805, study PRJEB22545) | beach sand metagenome | biome: beach; feature: sea beach; material: beach sand | place: USA: Municipal Pensacola Beach, FL | collected 2010-10-20 | depth 40-45 cm m
CGGGCGCTGGTGATGTTGGGGAAGCGGCTGATGCGCGCCAGCACATCACTGAGCTGGGCGAGGCCGGTGATTTCCAGGATCAGATCCATGACGGCACGTGCCGAGTCTTTGTCGGTGTGGGTATTGGCGCCCAGGACGTTGATGCGTTGGCTGGCCAGCAGCATGGTGATGTCCCGCAGCAAGCCTGGCCGGTCATAGGCTTCGACCCGAATGGTCACGGGGTAGGTCTGCGCGGCGGTGTCTCCCCAGCTGACCTCGACCATCCGACCCCCCGCCTCGCTTTCCAGCCGCAAGGCGTTGCGGCAGTCACGACGGTGGACAGTGATGCCCCGGCCCTTGGTGATATAGCCGACGATGGGTTCGGGGGGCACCGGGCTGCAGCAGCGCGCCAGACTGGTCAGCATGCGCCCCACGCCGTGGACATGAATGCCGCTGCGTTCGGTGGCGGTCCGCTCCCGATCCGCAGCCGGCGGCATTGCGATTTCCCTGGGTGCAACCGGTTGTAGCCGGCCGGCGATCTGCGCGGTGGTGATGTCGCCTGCGCCGATGGCAGCTAGAAAATCGTTGACCTTGCCGTAATTGAAGCGCGCCGCCAACGCATCATAGGGTTCGTCGCCCATGCTCAGGCGATTCAGTTCGCGCTCCAGAAGTTCTCGCCCGGTGGCGAGGTTCTGGTTGTAATCCTCGTGCTTGAACCATTGACGCACCTTGGCGCGTGCGCGACTGGTGGCCAGGTAGCCAAACTGGGGGATCAGCCAGTCGCGGCTTGGCTTGAGCTCCTTGGCCGTGAGAATTTCCACTCGGTCGCCGTTCTGGAGCGGTCGGGTCAACGGCGCAATTGTTCCGTTGATGCGGGCGCCGCGGCAACGATGCCCGACGTCGGTGTGAACCGCATAGGCGAAATCAAGGGCTGTGGCACCGGCGGGCAGGTCCTGGATGTCCCCACGCGGGGTGATCACATACACGCGTTCCTCGCCGATCTCGGCGCGAAAACGGTCCATGAATTCTTCCGCGTTACCGTCCTCGCCGCTGCTTTCCAGCAGTTTTCGTAGCCAGTTGATGCGCCGTTCCAGCCCGATATCGGGCGCCACACCGATTTCCTTGTAGCGCCAATGCGCGGCGACACCGAGTTCGGCCTGTTCATGCATGCGATGCGTGCGGATTTGCACTTCCAGTGTCTTGCCCGCCGGCCCGATCACGGCGGTATGCAGGGACTGATAGTTGTTCTCCTTCGGCGAGGCAATGTAGTCGTCGAACTGGCCGGGGATTGGCTGCCATCGCCCGTGAATCAGTCCCAGTACGGCATAACATGCGGGGATGTCGTCGACCAGCACGCGAATGGCGCGGGCATCGAACAGCCCGCTGAAGCTCATGCCTTTGCGTTCGAGTTTGCGCCAGATGCTGTAGAGATGTTTGGGTCGTCCAGTGACCGTGGCGCGAATGTGATGGCGTTCGAGCTCGACCTGGACCGCCGCAATCGTTTCGCGGATATAGCGTTCGCGATCGGCGCGTCGTTCATCGAGCCAGCCGGCGATCTTGTGATAGGCGTCGGGGTGCAGATACCGCAGCGACCAGTCTTCGAGCTGCCATTTGATCTGCCAGATTCCCAGGCGGTTGGCCAATGGCGCGAACAAGTCCAGCGTCTGCTGGGCCAGACGCCGCTGTTCCTCGGCGGCCAATCCTTTGGCCGATTCCAGGGTATGGAGCCGATAGCAGAGCTTGATGACCACGATTCGGGCATCTTCGACCATCGCCAGTAGCATCTTGCGCAGGCGTTCGAGCTGCACGTCGGAGTGGGCAGCGGTCTGGCTGGGCGCCAGATCGTCCATGATCCGCAACCGGTCCAGTCCTTTGAGCAGATCCCACGGCAGATCGGTGTGTGGCGGGTCTGTCCAGTCCGCCGGAAGCACGTCGGCTTCCATGAGCGGATAGAGCATGGCGGCGACCACCGCATCCTCTCCCAGTCCCAGATCCTCGACCATCAGGCCGGCCCGTAACGCACGCGCTGCTTGGTCCGGAAATCTGGCCAGACATGCCTTCGCATCAGCGGCGGTCGTGGGGGGCTGCAGAGTGAGGGCCGTCATGGGTGCGCTTGCCTTTGGATATGGTCGGCTCTTTAATCCGGGTATGATAAACGCCAATGCATGGGTTCTCATGTAAAGTTCATCATCCGTTCGTCGTTCAATTCGAGGAGTCCTTATTCCATGCGCATGCTTCCAGTCGCCGCCGTGGCGTTGTCGATGCCGTTTGCCGTTGCCGCCCATACCATCGACCTTGCAGTGGGGGACGATGCCTTTCGCGCGGCCTATGAAGGGGATGTGGCCCCTGCTGCCGGCGGGATGCTGCGGGCAGATGTCGGCGCGCTGCACAATGAAGATGACGGTGATTTGATCCATTTGGGCCTGAAAGTTCGCGGTGACGCGGGCGGTTATACCGTGGGCGTCGAGGGTGCGCTGGGTGCGACCCTGTATTGGGCCGGGATCGATGACCCGGATGAAGATGTCAGCGCCGTCGCCTTGACCGGCGAGCTGCATGTCACGCCCCAGGATTGGGATCGCGTCCGCCTTGCCTTCACGCTGAATTACGCACCCGAGGTGTTGACGTTCGGCGAGGGTGAGTCCTTGCTCGATACGGCTGCACGCTTGGAATACGAAGTGCTCCAGGAGACCCGTGTCTATCTGGGATACCGCTTGGCGCGTGTGGAGCTGGAACAGGGTGGAGATCAGGATCTGCACCAGGGTGCGCAATTGGGCATCAATATCACGTTCTGAGTCATGGCCGGAGTGCAGCCTGGGTATCTCCGGCGTTTTTACAGCGACAATGGTTGATCTATGGCAGGACATAGCAAGTGGGCCAACATCCAGCATCGAAAGAATGCCCAGGATGCACGGCGTGGCAAGCTTTTCACCAAGTTGATCCGCGAAATCACCATCGCGGCCCGGGTCGGCGGCAGCGACGTGACCAGCAACTCGCGGCTACGGCTCGCGATCGACAAGGCCTTTGCGGCCAACATGACCCGGGATACAGTGGACCGTGCGGTCAAGCGCGGGAGCGGCGATCTGGACGGCGCCGCTCTTGAGGAAGTGCGCTACGAAGGCTATGGCCCGGGTGGCGTGGCCGTGATGGTCGAATGCATGACCGATAATCGCAATCGCACTGTGGCCGAGGTTCGGCATGCCTTCACCAAGCAGGGCGGTAACCTGGGGGCAGATGGTTCGGTTGCCTATCTGTTCAATCGGACGGGTGTGCTGAGCTACGGCCCCGAAACGGATTACGACGCGCTCATGGAGGCGGCGCTTGAGGCAGCCGCCGAGGATATCGTGCGCAGCGATGACGGGTCTTTGGACCTTCTGGTCACGCCGGATGAATTCGAGCATGCCTTGGCCGTGTTGCAAGAAGCCGGTTTCGAGCCGGCTTCGGCCGAAATCACGGAACGGGCGGCCACGAACGTCCGCGTGGAGGGCGAGGCCGCCGAAAGCGTGCTGAAGTTGCTGGAGCGTCTGGAAGATCTCGACGATGTCCAGAATGTCTATTCGAACGCCGATTTCCCCGAGGAACTGCTGGTCTGAGCGTGGACTGCTTTGAGATGCCGTTGCGCATCCTGGGCATCGATCCGGGGTCGCGCATCACCGGGTTCGGCGTAATCGACGTTCTGGCAGGCGGAAAGCTTCGTTACTGCGACAGTGGATCGATCCGGCTCGGTTCGGGGGAGATGCCGACTCGTCTCGCCGAGCTTGACGCTTCTCTGAGCGAAGTGATCGCCCAGTGGAATCCCCATGAAATCAGTCTCGAGCGGGTCTTCGTCATGCGCAACGTGGACAGTGCCTTGAAGCTGGGACAGGCGCGCGGGGTCGTTCTGTGTGCGGTCGGACGTGCGGCGCTACCGCTCGCCGAGTATGCGCCGCGTTTGGTGAAGCAGACGGTTACCGGCACCGGGGCGGCAACCAAGGAACAGATTCAGCATATGATTCGTCAGTTGCTGGGTTTGCGCGGAATCCTGGCCGCGGATGCGGCCGATGCATTGGCGCTGAGTGTCTGCCATGCGCATCAGCGGCGACGGCTCGGGGCCGGGAGCACTGCGGGAGGTTGGGGATGATCGGGCGTTTGCGGGGCGAAGTGATCGATGTCGTGCCGCCGGGCCTGGTTCTGGACGTCAGCGGCGTGGGTTACGAGGTCGAGATACCCGGCTCATTACTCGAAGGGATGCAGCCCGGCCAGACGATCATGCTGTGGACCCATCTGGTCTCGCGCGAGGATGCGCTGCAGCTGTATGGGTTTGGCAGCCGCGCGGAGCGCGCATTGTTCCGTGAGCTGATGCGCGTGAACGGGGTCGGTGCCAAGCTTGCCTTGGCACTGCTGTCGGCGTTGCCCGCTGCGCATTTGCAAGATTGTCTGGCGCGGGGGGATGCGGCGGCTTTGATGCGCGTGCCTGGAGTGGGGCGTAAAACCGCTGACCGGTTGATCATGGAATTGCGCGATCGCGTCGGGCTCTTACCGCTGGCGCCGCTCCCGCAGGCGACCAATGGCGATGGGGCGGAGCGCGGCGCGTTCGAAGATGCCTATGCGGCCCTGCTGGCTTTGGGGTACCGCCCCACCGAAGCACGTGAGCTGCTCCAATCCCTCGATCCGGCCATTACGGACAGTGAGACGCTGATTCGTCTGGCCCTGCGCTCCGCGTTTCAGTAATCGCCATGCCCATCGAACGCGACCGCCTCGTCACGCCCGCCGCGCAAGGCGGCGACGAAACCGTCGACCGCGCTCTGCGGCCACGTCAACTGGCGGACTACGTCGGGCAGGCGCCGGTGCGCAGCCAGATGGAGATCTTCATCGCAGCGGCGCGTGCACGGGAGGAAGCGCTGGACCATGTATTGCTCTTTGGGCCGCCGGGGCTCGGAAAAACCACGCTTGCCCACATCATCGCCAATGAAATGGGTGCCCGCTTGCGACAGACCGCGGGGCCGGTGCTCGAGCGGCCCGGTGATCTGGCGGCGCTGCTGACGCATCTCGAAGCCGGTGATGTGCTGTTTGTCGATGAAATTCATCGATTGCCGGCGGTCGTGGAGGAAATTCTCTATCCTGCGTTAGAGGATTATCAGCTGGATATCGTCATCGGTGAGGGGCCGGCAGCGCGTTCGATCAAGCTCGATCTGCCGCCCTTCACGCTGGTCGGCGCCACCACGCGGGCGGGTTTGCTGACCTCCCCGCTGCGGGATCGATTTGGAATCGTTCAACGGCTCGAATACTACAACGCCGAAGATCTGGCGCGCATCGTAGCTCGCTCTGCAAGCCTTTCCGGTGTCATGGTGACGTCCGAAGGCGCGGCCGAAATCGCCCGCCGGGCCCGCGGCACACCCCGCATCGCCAATCGTTTGCTGCGTCGCGTGCGCGATTTCGCCCAAGTGCGCGGCGACGGGACAGTGGACTTGGCGATTGCACGGGCTGCGCTGGATATGCTGGAGGTCGATACCCACGGACTGGATGTACTGGATCGGAAGCTGCTGGGGTGTCTGATCGAGCGCTATGACGGTGGGCCGGTCGGCATTGAAAGCTTGGCGGCCGCGTTGAGTGAGGATAAGGGGACGCTCGAGGAAGTGATCGAGCCCTACCTCATCCAGGAAGGTTTCGTGCAACGCACAGCGCGTGGCCGCATTGCCACGGCGCAGGCGCTCCTGCATTGGGGACGGACCGGAGCACCTGGACCGTTGGCATCTGACTTGTTCGATTCGCCTTGATCCGGTGTGGCTGGGAGATTTGCTATCTGTTACCGACCCCGTTCCATTCTCCGGCTGATCCTGGTCAGCTACCTGGCGGTTCTGACACCCCCGATTCTGGCGATCATCTTTGCAGTGGGCTATCTCGACGTCTTGCTCACGCAGGGTCGAACGGCCGTCTACGATTCGGTGAGAGCGGCACAGAACGGCCGCGCGCTGGTCGAGCAGGTGACGGCCATGGAGCGCAGCGCGCTGCAAACGGTGGCCTTGGAAGACCCACTGTTTCTGCAATCGTATCTGCGCGGCCGGGAGAAGCTCTACGGCAGTCTGGAGGATCTGAATCCACTCACTCGATATCCGGAATTTGCCAAGCGTGTTCAGGCGTTTCAGGCGCAGGAAACACGGATTACAGAGCGGATTCAAATCGCGCAGACGCCTCAACCGACGATCGCCGAGGTGGCCGATGAGTTCGACGATTTAAGACTGCAAGCCCGCGACATCCTTGACTACAGCGTGGTCGTCATCAATCAGGAAGTGGAAGCGATACGGCAGCAAGGGGAGCAGGCTCGCCGGACGATTATCGGAATTGCGGCGATTCAGCTTCCATTCGCGCTGATTTCGGCCATTGCCTTCACGATGTTGATCGGGCGCCCGTTGCGGCAATTGCGTCGCGCCATCGAGGCCCTGGGTGACGGGTTGTTCACACGACCCATTCGGGTTCAGGGTCCCCAGGATGTTGCCGGTGTTGGCCAGCGTCTGGATTGGCTGCGTCAACGCTTGGTGGATCTGGAAGAGCAAAAAGCCCAATTCCTGCGCCAGGTTTCGCACGAGCTCAAAACGCCACTCAGTGCGATTCGGGAGGGTACTCAGCTGTTGTCCGATGACATCGCGGGCGCGCTCAATCCCGCGCAGCGCGAAGTGCTGGATATCTTGTCGAGGAATGCTGTCCATCTGCAGCATTTGATCGAGGATATGCTCAATTTCAATATGGCCCGCAGTCACCGCCCGACCTTGAATCCCCGCCCGGTTGACCTCGCTGGGTTGTTGACGGGATTGATGCAGGACCACAAGCCAGCCTTGATGAGCAAAAACCTGAATCTTCAGACGCATTTCGAGCGGGTGTCTTTGATTGCAGACGAGGGGAAACTAAAAACGGTTATCGATAACATGCTGTCGAATGCCGTCAAGTTTTCGCCTCGAGGAGGGACGCTGTGGGTCGATTGCAGTCATGAGGGAAGCGAGATATGGGTCGATGTCCGTGATGAGGGGCCGGGAATCCCCGAGGACGAGCGGGACCGGATTTTCGAGGCATTTTTCCAGGGAAGTACAGCGCTTTCAGCAGGTAGTGTGGTGAAGGGTTCAGGAATCGGACTGGCGATTGCGCAAGAATTCGCTCATGCCCATGGCGGACGGATCGAGGTGCGTCCGTCGCCTGGGCGAGGCGCATGGCTGCGTCTGCGCATTCCCGGGGGAAACGTGACATGAAGCGACTGATCCCGCCGGGGGTGGCTGCAATGGCGATTGTTCTTGGAGGTTGCGCGGCGATCTCGCGGGATCACTACGTCGAGCCGCTCGTCGTGCCGGTGTCGGTTGGCGGGGCGCAGCTATCGATGCGCCAATGGATGGATCGATATCAAGAGCTGATGGCAATGCCGCTCAGCGAGGCACGCCGGCATTACAAAACACGGCGCAGCGAGCTGGAAACGTTCGAATGTGGGGTTGGGGGGGTCGAGATCCTGATGCTCTTGACTCGTCCGGATTTCGGAACGAGCGGAGAGTTCTCGGCCAATGGAAACCTGCTCAAGGGATGCGAGGACAAACCGGGTTGGCGCGACTCCGATGTTGGTGTTTTGGTGCCGATATTGCTCAGGCAGGCTGAGCTACAGGCACGGCAGTCCGCCCGGGAACGGGCGGCTAATCGGGAGCTCGCTGAACTTCGCCGGCAAATCCAGGCTCTGAAAGAGGTCGAACGCTCCCTGCAGCGATGATGGTTTCCGATGGGATGCCAGATGACTCAATCATAGGATCTATCCAGCACCATGTCTCAACCTGCCCGTATTTTGCTTGTCGACGATGATCTCAGTCTGCTGCGGCTGCTTTCCCTGCGCCTGGAAGCTGCAGGATTCGAGGTGATGCCTGTTGAGAACGGAGAATTGGCGCTGGGCAGCTTGCCTGGATTCAGGCCCGACTTGTTGATCACCGATCTGCGCATGGACGGCATGGACGGCATGGCCTTGTTCGAGCAGGTGCATCGCCGTCATCCTTTCCTTCCGGTGATCATCCTGACTGCGCACGGCACCATCCCCGAGGCTGTGCAAGCTACGAAGAAAGGCGTATTCAGTTTTGTAACCAAGCCATTCGAAAGCCGGGAATTGCTGGAGCAGATTCAGCAGGCGCTGGAGCAGTCTCGGCTGAGCGAATCGATGTCGGGATGTGGAAACGATCAGCAATGGCGCGCGGGCATCATCACGCGCAACGCGGCAATGGAGGAATTGCTGAGTCGGGCTTATCGGGTGGCAGGCGGCGATGCGAGTGTCTTTATCGAAGGCGAGAGCGGGACGGGCAAGGAACTGCTGGCCAAGGCCATCCACCGCGCCAGTCCCCGGGCCGAGGGCCCTTTCATTGCGGTCAATTGTGGAGCAATTCCCGAGAATCTGCTCGAATCGGAGTTGTTCGGTCATCGTCGGGGCGCATTTACCGGCGCCGTGCAGGATCATCAAGGGCTATTCGTTTCGGCCAGCGGGGGCACGCTGTTTCTCGACGAGATCGGCGACATGCCCATGCCCCTGCAGGTCAAGTTGCTGCGGGTGCTGCAGGAGCGCGAAGTGCGGCCAGTCGGTGCAACGCGTCCGATTCCCGTGGATGTCCGCATCATTTCCGCGACACATCGGAATCTGGAAGAGGAAATGAAATCCAGCCGGTTCCGTGAAGATCTGTATTACCGGCTGAATGTGGTGACCCTGTCCTTACCTCCCCTCAATCATCGGCGTGATGACATTCCGCTTCTCGCTGAATACTTCAGGGAGAGCTTGGCGCAACGCTACCAGAAATCGATCACCGGATTTTCACGCAGTGCCATGGAGCTGCTGATGACGGCCGACTGGACCGGCAACGTGCGCCAGCTCTACAACGTCGTCGAGCAAGCGGTGGCCTTGAGTCCGGCGCCGCAGATCCAGGTTGGCCTGCTGCAGGATGCGATCAAGGATCGGGCCGACGACATCATTCCATTCGCCGATGCCCGGCGCCAGTTCGAGTTGGACTACCTGATCGGCCTGCTGCAGATGACGCGTGGGAATGTGACGCAGGCTGCGCGCCTTGCGGGCCGGAACCGAACCGAGTTCTACAAGCTTCTGCATCGTCATGCATTGGATCCGGCTCAATTCAAGGACTGAGCGACGTCTTCATTCGGAGACAGATCATTTTGCATGAAATTCAACTAGATGGCGTTATTGGCGTCGATCCTCGTCTCTGTTTGGAGACCCCCTGATCGGAATTCTGGATATGGCTTTTCGTAATCGCCTGATTTTGTTGAGTGCGGCGTTTTGGCCCGATAATTGAAATTCTCAATTTCGGCGATGGTCGATGGATTTTGGCTCACCCGATCATCGCGAAGTCCTGCTACCGGCAGCGAGGTTGTCGGCAACAGGTGTTTCAGACTCCCCCTTATTTGCCCCCGCTTGCGGGGGTTTTTTTTGGATGCCACCTGAAGATGGTATCGGTGAGGGGGATGCAGGAGTCATGACATGCCTCATGATTCTGATATATTTGTCGCGTTTTTCCGGCCGATGTGGCCGGGCAATGATGGAAAGAGTGTTTGCGCGAGTTTTCCTGGCCCGTTCGGGTGTATTACGAAGATACCGATGCGGGCGGTGTGGTCTATCACGCACGCTATCTCAACCTGCTCGAGCGAGCGCGGACGGAATGGCTGCGGAGTTTGGGGATCGAGCAGGATCAGCTGATGTCCGAATCCGGTTTGATGTTCGTCGTGAGTCGCGTTGCCATCGACTATCTTCGTCCGGCCCGATTCAATCAACAGATGAACGTCACCGTATCGCCCCTGCCGCTCCACGGGGCGCGCATGACCCTGCGGCAAGAAGTTCGTGATCGCCACGGACTCAGTCATTGCCGCGCGGAAGTGGTGGTCGTTTGCGTTCGCGTATCGGATCTGAAACCTGTTCGTCTGCCCCGGTTTTTGCAAGAGGAATTGTCCAATGGACACCGCTAGCCCTGAAACGTCGATTGTTTCCCTGATCCTCCAGGCCAGTGTGCTGGTGCAGATGGTCATGGCCCTTCTGCTGTTGGCCTCGCTGTTTTCATGGTATGTGATTTTCAGGAAGCGTTCTCAGTTGGCCAATGCCCGCCGCTTGAGCCGAACGTTCGAAGATCGCTTCTGGTCCGGAATGGAGCTTGGGGAATTGTTTCGACAAGCCAGCCGCGAACGCGTTCGAGAAGGGCTGGCCAGCGTTTTTGTTGCCGGGTTCGGCGAATATGTTCGTTTACGCCAGCAACCCAATCCGAACCCTGAAGAATGCATCCAGGCCGCCAATCGGGCCATGCGTGCAGCGCAGTTAAGGGAAACCGAGCGGCTCGAAGAACACCTTCCGAGTCTGGCCACGATCGGATCGGTGACACCCTACGTCGGCCTGTTTGGGACAGTCTGGGGAATCATGCATTCCTTTCAGGGATTGGCGAAGGTTCAACAGGCCACCTTGAGCATGGTGGCGCCAGGGATATCCGAGGCGCTCATCGCGACGGCGATGGGTTTGTTCGCGGCCATTCCGGCGGTCGTGGCCTATAACCGCTATGCTGCCCAGATTGGCGTGCTGGTGACCCAGATGGATGGGTTCCGTGACGAGTTCTCCAATATTCTGCAACGCAATCTGTCTCCGGCCGGAGAGGGAAGCCGTAAGCTTGCCGGCGCCGACGCCCCCTGAACCTGTGCCCGGAGGACACATCCCATGGCTCAACTGACGGGTAAGCGTGGTTTGATCGGCGAAATGAACGTCGTGCCCTACATCGACGTTATGCTCGTGCTGCTGATCATTTTCATGGCGACTACGCCGCTTTTGTCGCGTGGCGTTCAGGTTGATTTGCCCAAGGCGGACGCCAAGCCGATGACGCTCGAGGATCTGGAAGACAAGAAGCCGGTCATTCTGAGCGTGGACGCGGAAGGTCAGATGTACCTGAACCTGGTTGATGGTGGTGAGCGCGTGGTAGACGAAGACACCATTCTTGCAGAAGTCAGTGCGGTACTGGCAGAGCGCCAGGACAACCCCGTTCTGGTCCAGGGCGATCATACGGTTGATTACGGCCGAGTCGTCCAGGCGATGGTCATCCTGCAACAGGCGGGTGCACCGAATGTCGGTCTCATGACTGATCCACCACCTGAGTCTGATCGACGGCGCCGCTGATGAGCGATCGGGACACGCATCTTTCCAGCCCGGCTGACAAACCGAGCCGATTTCGGTATTGGGCGCTTTCGCTCGGTTTGCATGGCGCTCTCGTCGTAATCTTTGCCGTGATCGCAATATGGCCGCGCCCGCGTCCGGTCCAGCCAAGTGGCGGCCCGATCATCCAGGCGAATCTCGTCGATATGCGCGAGGTCAATCGTCAGGCGATCAATCGCCAAGAGGCGCGGGAACGTGCCGAAGCGCAGGCTAAGGCAGAGGCCAACCGTCGAGATGCGGAGGCCAAAGCCGAGGCGGCAGAACGCGAGAAAGCGGCGGCGGAGGCCGAGGCCGAGGCGAGAACGAAGGCCGAGGCGGCGCGCCGGAAGGCCGAGGCAGATGCTAAGGCCAAAGCCGAGGCGGCAGCGCGCGAGAAAGCGGCGGCTGAGGCCAAGGCGAAGGCGAAGGCGGAGACCGAAGCGAAAGCGAAGGCCGAGGCGGCGCGCCGGAAAGCCGAGGCAGATGCTAAGGCCAAAGCCGAGGCGGCAGCGCGTGAGAAAGCGGCGGCTGAGGCCAAGGCGGAGGCCGAGGCGAAAGCGAAGGAAGAGGCAGCACGCCAGAAGGCTGAGGCAGCGGCTCGCGAGAAAGCGGCGGCTGAGGCCAAGGCGAAGGCCGAGGCGAAAGCGAAGGAAGAGGCAGCGCGCCAGAAGGCTGAGGCAGCGGCTCGCGAGAAGGCGGCAGCCGAAGCCAAAGCCAAGGCGGAGGCCGAAGCACGGGCAAGAGCAGAGCAGGCTGCACGTGAAGCGGCAATGCGCGCAGAATTGGCGGCGGAGCAGGCTGCAAGAGATGCGGCCCTGCGTGCGGATCTATTGTCTCGGTATGTCGGCGCGTTGTCGCAGGCGGTGAAGCGTAATTGGATTCGACCACCCGTAGCCGATACGCTTGGAAACTTCAGATGCGAGTTGCGCGTTTCACAGACGCCAACCGGTCAGGTGACTTCGGCTCGCGTGGTGAAGAGTTGTGGTGATCCGATTCTGGATCGTTCCATTGAGCAGGCTGTGTTTCGGGCATCGCCCTTGCCGGCGCCTCCTCCGGAGTTGGTGGACCAGACCCGGGATCTGCTTTTTACGTTTAAACCCTGAGGGTAAAAAATGAGCACAGTGAAGCAGTGGACGGCATGGGCGGCGTTGCTGCTGCTGATGTCAATGCCGGTATTCGGTGAGCCATTGCGCATCGAGATCACCGAAGGGGTGAGTAGCGCCCTGCCGATTGCCATCGTGCCCTTTGCCGGCGCGGCTCAGGCGCCTGGTGCTCCCGTACATTCGATCGTGGATGCGGATCTGAGTCGGAGCGGGCGGTTCGATACCCTGCCGACGGGTGAGATGCCTCAGCAGCCAAGCAGTCTGGATCAGGTGAATTTCGCTGCTTGGCGGACGACGGGCGTCACCTATGCGGCGGTGGGCCAGGTGATCCCGCAGGGCAGCAGCAGCTACATGATCCGTTTCCTGATCGTCGATGTGCCGCGAGGGCAGCAGTTGGCGGCCTTTCAGGTCCCCGCCTCGGCGGATGACATGCGTAGCGCAGCGCATCGGGTCAGTGACCTTATCTATGAACAGTTGCTCGGCGAACGTGGCGCCTTCAATACACGCATTGCTTATGTGAGCGTCCCCAATCGACCGCGCGTGGGCCAACCGTCCGAGTATCTGCTGATGGTATCGGACGCCGACGGTGAAAACAGTCGAACGGTCCTGAAATCCAAAGAGCCGCTGATGTCCCCGGTATGGTCGCCCGATGGCCGCCAGCTCGCATATGTCTCTTTCGAGACAGGGCGTTCGCAGATCTTTTCGCAGGACCTGGCAACCGGAAAGCGGCGGGTCCTGTCCTCGAAACCGGGAATCAATGGGGCACCAAGCTGGTCGCCCGATGGTCGGTCGATCGCCATTGCCCTGTCCGATGGCCCGAATACGCACATCCATCTGATGGACCTGGAGAGCGGCAGCCTGCGTCAGATCACGCAAGGCGCGGCCATCAATACCGAGCCGGATTGGTCACCCGATGGGACCAAGCTGCTGTTTACATCCGATCGGGGTGGACGACCCCAGATCTACGAAATGAATCGGGACGGTGGGCAGGTGCGGCGGCTCACCTATCAGGGCAGCTACAACGCACGAGCGCGTTACAGCCCCGATGGCAAGTCGATCGTCATGGTTCAGGGGGGCAGCTCGTTCCGGATTGCGATTCAGGATTTGCAATCGGGAACGGTGCGGGTTCTGAGTCAGGGACCAGAGGACGAATCGCCCAGCTTCGCACCTAACGGCGCCATGATAATCTATGCCAGCCAGTACGGTGGCAATGGGGTTTTGTCGACGGTTTCCTTCGACGGCAAGGTGCGCCAGCGTGTGGCGGGCCGCGGGGATATCCGCGAGGCGGCGTGGTCGCCTTTCCGGCCGCGCTGAAACGGTAGTCAAGTCAACATCAATGATGTTCTGGAGTGAGAGGGTTATGGGGCGATTTCCAAAGTGGATCGTGGTGGGTATGGCGGTGCTGGCATTGGCGGGATGCGCGGGCAGTGCCAAGAAATCCTCGAAGGGGGCAGTGGCCGGAGACGAGTGGGCCGCGGCTGCCGGTGGTGCCGAAACGAGTCCGTTGGGTGAAGGCGGTGGCTTGCGAGGCGACGAATGGGGGTCGGTCCAAGGCGTCAATGCCGGCAATAGCGGCTATGGTTCGCCCAACGACCCGCGCGCGGCAAACCTCCAGTCCCAGGTGATTTACTTCGAGTACGACAGTAGTGTCGTGGCACCCGCGTATCTGGACGTGGTTCGGGCCCACGGTGAGTATCTCAAGAACAATCCGGCCACGCGTGCCAATCTGGAAGGGCATACCGATGAGCGGGGGTCGCGTGAGTACAATATCGCGCTGGGTCAGCGCCGTAGCGATGCCGTAATGAACCTGCTCATTGCTCAGGGTGTGCAGCCGTCGCAGTTGTCTTCGGTGAGTTTCGGCGAGGAAAAGCCCGCCGTTTACGGCAGTGGTGAGGACGCGTGGTCGAAGAACCGGCGTGTTGAGATCCGGTACGCCCAGTGACGATCCGCAAGCCTTGATCTTGGCCAGGGATCTTGGTGCTTTCGATTGTGCGAATTGCGACCGATGATTGGAATGTTTGGGGAGTTCGATAATGACCAAGATGCGGATATGGGGCGTGATGCTCGCGGGTGCTGGAACCCTGGCTGGCTGCGCGCCCATGCCACCCCAATCCCAGGATGATCCGATTGCCTATCGTCTCAACCAGCTTGAAGGTCGGGTGGAGAAGCTTGAGGGGGGGCAGACCAGCTCGCCCACATTGGACGTGGTGTCCAACCAGCAGCAGATCCAGGAAGATCTGCGCCAGCTCAAGGGTGTGGTCGAACAACAGGCTTACCAGCTGCAGGTTCAGGAGCAGAAGCTCAACCAGCTGACAACGACCCCTGCCGCCCCTCCGTTTACGCCGGGGGGAACGAACTCGGGGCTTGAGCAGGGACAGCCGACTTCGATGGCGCCGGCTCCGCAGGAGACACCGCCCGCTCCGGTTCCGGTCACCACGGCACCGCCGGTGGCGGGCGAGCAGGCCAATTATGATGTCGCGTTCAATCTGCTCAAGGAAGGACGTTATCCTCAGGCTGCAGAGGCCTTTGGTCAGTTTCTGCAGCAATATCCGTCCAGCCGCCTTGCGCCAAACGCGCAGTACTGGCTGGGTGAAGCGGAGTACGTCGGGCGCCAGTTCGATACGGCATTGGGAAATTTCCGCAAAGTCGTCGAGCAGTATCCGGGGAATCCTAAGGTCCCGGACGCATTGCTCAAGATTGGCTATATTCACGCGGAGAAGCAGCAATGGGCCGAAGCGAAGTCCGCCTTGGATCGGGTGATTCGTGAATTCCCGCAAAGTGGTGCCGCGGATTTGGCGCGCCAACGCCTCAACCGGCTGCAACGGGAAGGCCAGATCTCCGGGTGAAGACAGCGCACGCGCGGCTGGATCAACACCTGCGGGTCAGCGAGATCTTCTACTCGTTGCAGGGCGAGGCCGACAGTGTGGGGTGGCCGACGGTTTTTATCCGCCTGACCGGGTGCCCGCTGCGGTGCAGCTATTGCGACACGAGTTACGCTTTCCATGGTGGAACGACGATTGCCATCGCCGATGTCTTGACGGAAGTGGCTCGTTATCCCGTACGACATGTCTGCGTTACCGGGGGAGAGCCATTGGCGCAGGGCGATGCGTGCCGTGCCTTGTTGGCGGCTTTATGTGAGCGCCGTCATGTGGTTTCGCTGGAAACCTCCGGCGCACTGTCCATTGCTGGAATCGATTCACGGGTGAGTCGCGTCGTCGATGTCAAGTCCCCAGGATCCGGGGAGATGGATCGCAACCATTGGAGCAATCTGGATTTGCTCACGGAGCGCGATCAGCTCAAGTTCGTTCTGTGTGATCGCCGGGATTATGAATGGGCGATGGGGCAGGTGACGGAGCGAGCGCTCGCTTCGCGGTGCATGGTCTGGTTTTCGCCGGTGCACGGCCGGCTCGATCCTCGCCGGCTGGCGGAGTGGCTGCTTGAAGACGGGTTGCCGGTGAGAATGCAGATCCAACTGCATAAATTGCTCTGGGGCGAGGCACCGGGGCACTGATCCGGTGGATGCATCATGACCCGATCTGCGATTGTCCTGTTGTCCGGTGGTCTTGATTCGGCGACCACGCTGGCTTTGGCAAAGCAACAAGGCTTTGACTGTGCTGCGCTGAGCTTCGCTTACGGCCAGCGCCATGATGCGGAGCTCGCGGCGGCGGCGCGCGTCGCGGCCCATGCCGGGGTAAGCGTCCACCGAACGGTGACACTGGATCTGGCTGCCTTTGGCGGATCGGCGCTGACCGATTCTTCGATCGCGGTGCCGACGGCGCCATCCAGCGGCATTCCGATCACCTATGTTCCGGCGCGCAATACCGTGTTTCTCGCCCATGCCTTGGCGTGGGCCGAAGTACTGCCGGCCCGTGATCTGTTTATCGGTGTCAACGCGGTGGATTATTCCGGCTACCCGGATTGCCGTCCGGCTTTCATCGAGGCCTTCGAACGGCTGGCGAACCTGGCGACCCGAGCGGGAGTCGAGGGAAGTCCTTTTCGGGTTCACGCACCGCTCATCCACTGGTCCAAAGCTGAGATCATTCAGCGAGGGGTCGCACTCGGTGTGGATTTCAGCATGACGGTATCCTGCTATCAGGCCGACACATCCGGTGCTGCCTGTGGTCTTTGTGATGCGTGCCGTCTGCGCGCGTCCGGCTTTGCCGAGGCCGGGATCGACGATCCAACCCGATATTGGACTTGAGGTTTGCCCTTGTCATTTGCGTCCGCTGGGGTATCATGTCGGCCCGCTTGATGCATTCATCGCGGGCTGTTAGCTCAATCGGTAGAGCAGTGGCCTTTTAAGCCATTGGTTCCGGGTTCGAGTCCCGGGCAGCCCACCATCTCTCCTCGACTCAATGGACGCCTTTCCTGCATTCTTATCGGTGCGGCAATCGGCCGCATGGCGCCCGGATGGTTCTGCCCGTAGTCTGTCCGGTGTGAATCGCTGCTGTTCGTCGCTGGGCGAGCGGTGATATCTGAAATGGAGGTGGATGATGTCCGCAACGATGCCGATGCCGATCCCCAGAACGATTGCCGTTCTGATTCTTGTCTTGGCTGTGGGGTTGGGCGGCTGGGCCGCGCAGGAGCTGGGACACTATTTGGATGTGATCTGCGTGGTGCGCGGGGAATGCTATGGTCGAACCGATTGGGTGTACTGGATAAGCCTCGTGCCGCCGTTGATTTTGACCGGCGTCTTGTCGTCCGTTCTGGTGGTAGTGCTGGCCTGGAGCGCCGGAACGCGGTTCGTGCTGCAATTGGTGGGACGCGGTGGAATGCCTGAACCCGCCGTGACCCGATCGATCACGCGGGTGAGGCATGGGCTCGTCGGTGTGGGTGTCTTGTCCATGATCGGATTCGGCGCGTTGGCTGTCTGGTTTATGCAAGTCTGAATCCGCGTCGATGGACGCGCCCGTCGAGCCGGGAGTGTGCCCCATCGCCTGGCGGCGATGGGCTTGGCCCGCATGGCGTTCGGCAATCGTTCGGACGGGCGCGGCTCCGGCGTTCGGTGTCGCTACGGGGCTGCGATGGGAACCCCCATTCGGCTCAGCGTATCTCGGGCTTGCTTGCCGACGGGACTGTCCGACTGGGCTGCGATGCGCAGGTGTTCAATCGCCCGCCCACGGTCACCTCGGGCCAAGGCCAATTCTCCCAATGCGTTATGCGCCGTCGCGGTGGGCAGCAGCGTCAGGCTTTTTTCCAGGTATTGCATCGCCGGCGCATCGCGCTTCAATGCCTTGGCGGCGAGCCCGGCTCCCACGTAATGCTGATAGTAACCACCGTCGAGCGCCAGCGCACGTTCATAGTCGGCCAAGGCTTCTGAGGGGCGCGACTGCTGCAGGGCCAGATAACCTTGAAGGCCGTGGAACAGGGCTTCTCTCGGTTGTGCCTTGACGGCCTGGGCCACCAGGGTTTGCGCTTTCTCGAAGTTCTTTTTGCCTACGGCTTCCACGGCTTGATCATAGGCTTCGTACGCCGGCTGGTCCTTCAGGAGTGTTGCGATGCGATCTCTATACCGTTCCGCATTGAGTTCGCCCCTGATCCCCAATTGCTGGGCACGCAGGCGATTCTGGGCGACCCGTTCGGCAGACGGTGGATGTGAGGCGAGCAGCCCGTCGAGCCACCCCGTTTGACGCCCCTCCGACAAGCGGACGAAGGTTTCCTGCAGTGTGACCGCGGCCGACGGGTCGTAGCCCGCTCGCGCCATATAGGCCATGCCATAGTAATCCGCTTCCAGCTCGGCTTCCCGGCTGTAGCGCTGATTGAGCACCGAGGCAGCCAGCGCAGCCGTGCCGACTGCAAGCGGACCGTAGCGGTCATCGGCGCTGCCGGCAGCGGCGGCAACGGCCATCACGCCTGCTTGGAGCAGTAATGCACGTTGCATCTGCTGCGCGCTGTGGCGTGCGGCCGCGTGGGTGATTTCGTGACCCAGGACAGCCGCCAGTTCGGCTTCGTTATTCAGCTCGGTCAACAGCCCCCGATTGACGGCAAGCTTCCCGCCGGGCATCGCCCAGGCGTTGGGAATGGAGTTGTTCAGGACCACGAATTCATAGGGCAGCGGACGATCGGAGACGGCTGCCAGTTTTTGGCCCACTTCCTGAACATAGGCACCGACTCGGGGGTCGACTTTGTACAACCCGCCTTGCATCTGTTGGGCCGGAACGTAGTTCTGTGCGCCCAGGCTGACTTCCTGTTCGGTGGAGATGATGTTGAGTTCATTCTGGCCCGTGACGGGATTGACGGCGCAGGCGGTGAGCACCGATAGCAGAATGCACCCGGACAAAAGACCGATCACGCGTCGCATGCAATAAAGTCTCCGAATTGAAGGCAAGGAGGGGCAGTTGCGCATCCGCCGTGTGCAAGGGTATCTGCGACAACTTTTGCCGATGTTTCCAGTCTACACTGCCATAGGGAGTGAACACGACGCGTTACCGTAGCAGGAGTTCGGGATGATGAATGGCAGACACGGCCCGCGGGTGCATGGATGGTTCTTGGCCTTGACCTTGATATTACTGGTTGCCGTGAGTGGGGCGCCGGGTGTCCAGGCGAGTGTTCCGGCGTTGCCGCTCCCCGGGGAGATTCGGGCACTTGGGAATGACTGGCAGATGATGGGGAGCGCTCGATTCCGAAAGTATTTCATCAATGTCTATGATGGCCGACTCTGGGTCACAGCCGGCGCATTCGACTGGCAAGGGGTATACGCGCTCGATTTGACCTACGCTTTGGACTTTAAGGCCCGTGATCTGGCCAAACGCTCGGTCGACGAGATGCGGCAGATCGGCGAGATCAGTGATGCGCGGCTTGTCGAATGGGAGGGCGTAATGCGCAGGGCTTTTCCTGATGTCAAGGCCGGAGACCGCCTGATTGGCGTTAACCTGCCGGGTCGGGAAACCCGCTTCTACTTGAACGGCACACTCTTCTCGACTGTTCCCGACCCCGCGTTTGGCCGCGCCTTTTTCGGTATCTGGCTCGATCCGCGGACCAGTGAGCCGGCATTTCGCAAGGATCTGCTTGCCGGAGCGGGTGCATGAGTCAGCCCAAAACGCGAGACGAGCCGATTGATCGGATTCGGATCGACCGCTGGCTGTGGGCCGCGCGCTTTTTCAAGACCCGTTCGCTGGCCACCGAGGCGGTGGGGGGCGGAAAGGTGCATTGCAATGGACATGCCGTAAAGCCCGCGCATCTGGTGCGGATCGGCGATCGTCTTCGCATCCAACGCGGACAGGAACGCTATGAGGTGGAGCTCCTTGGACTGGATGTCCGTCGGGGCCCGGCCAGTCAGGCGGCCGCTTTGTATCTGGAGACGCTGCAAAGCCGCGCCGCGCGTGAACAGAATCGGGAGAACCATCGGCTCGCACCCCCGCCCGATCCGGGCCAACGGCCTGATAAACGAATGCGACGGCGTCTGCGTGCCCTGTCTCAGCGCTTCTGATCTGCCCGGGGTCGGTCGCTTTCGGTATACTGGGCCGGTTCCGTCACCGCCCGTAGGAACCTATTGTGCCGATGGATGTGCGCACACCACCAGTCGCCGTGGACCTGATCATCGAGATGACCGATCGATCGGAGCCCTCCATCGTGCTGGTGGCACGTCGCTATCCGCCGCTTGGCTGGGCTTTGCCCGGTGGCTTTGTCGATGTGGGTGAAACGCTGCCGGAAGCTGCGCGCCGCGAAGCTAAAGAAGAAACCGGCCTGTCGGTTACCCTGAAAGCACTGCTCGGATGTTATTCGGACCCGTCCCGTGACCCCCGCGGGCACACGGTAAGCGCTGTATATGTCGGGACCGCGAGCGGCATGCCGCAAGGCGCGGATGATGCTCGGGACGCCGCTGTCTTCACCCGCGCAAACCTGCCTGATCTGGCATTCGATCATGCCCGGATCGTGGCGGACTATTTCGAATTCTATCGGGCCGGCCGCCCTGTTCCCCTGGACTGAGGAGAATGGATCGGGCCCGAGGATTTGACTCTCTGCCGGCGCCGATCCGCCGCTGGAGTAAAACCAGGAGACCGTCTTTGGAGCGACCCTCCGAGGCGGGATGTTTCAACCCCCGGGCTGATCACCCGGTCCAGGAGAAGCGCTACTCATGACGTATCGTCACATTCGAATGCCCGCACAGGGAGACAAGGTTCAATTCGATGCCAATGGCCGGCCTAAAGTGTCCGATCAACCCATTCTCGGCTATATCGAAGGCGATGGCATCGGCCCGGATATCACGCGGGCCTGTCTGCGGATCTGGGATGCTGCAGTGGAGGTCGTTTACGGCGGACGCCGCAAGATCCACTGGTGCGAGCTGTTTCTTGGCGAAAAGGCTGCTTCTCTTTACGACGGCAACTATTACCCCGAGGAAACGCTGACGGCCTTGCGCGAGCTTGGCGTTTCGATCAAAGGTCCGCTGACCACCCCGGTCGGCGGCGGGTTCCGGTCACTGAACGTCTCGTTGCGCCAGGATCTCGATCTGTATGCCTGTGTGCGGCCGGTGCGCTACTACAGCGGCGTGCCTTCGCCCGTGCGCGAACCCCAGCTGATCGATGTGGTGATCTTTCGCGAAAACACCGAGGACGTCTACGCCGGTATCGAATATGCCTCTGGAACGCCGGATAACAAGAAGCTCGCCCAGTTCCTGCGTCAGGAAATGGGGGCAGAGTTTTTCGAGGACGCCGGGCTCGGCATCAAACCCATCAGCCCCTTTGGCACCAAGCGACTGGTACGTCAGGCGATTCAGTATGCCATCGATCATGGCCGCGAGAGTGTGACGCTGGTCCACAAGGGCAACATCATGAAGTACACCGAAGGTGCATTTCGTGGCTGGGGTTATCAGGTTGCCCGCGAGGAGTTCGGCGACCGCACCATCACCGAGACCGAGGTGTTCGAGGAGCATGGCGGCAAGGTCCCCGAAGGCAAGATCGTCATCAAGGATCGCATCGCCGACATCATCTTCCAGCTGATGCTGCTGCGCCCACAGGAATTCGATGTGCTCGCCACGATGAATCTCAACGGCGACTACCTGTCCGATGCCATCGCGGCCCAGGTCGGTGGGGTCGGCATTGCGCCCGGTGCCAACATCGGTGATGGCGTGGCGGTGTTCGAGGCCACGCACGGGACCGCGCCGAAATACGCCAACCAGGACAAGGTCAACCCGGGCTCGCTGCTGTTCAGTGGTGTCGACATGCTGGACTATATCGGCTGGACCGAAGCCGGCGACGTCATCCGCGAAGCCTTCCAGGACGTCGTCCAGGATAAAGTCGTCACTTACGACTTTGCGCGCCAGATGGAAGGCGCCCGCGAAGTGGCGACCAGCGCCTTTGCCGATGAAATCATCAGTCGTATTCATGCCGGTATCGATGTGCAGGCACGCGCTGAAGCACGGCGACAATGGCGTCTGGAAAACCGCCAGCTGCGTGAAAGCCGGCGGATCACCGCACCCATGGAGGCCATGCTGGAATCCGGTCGGAAGCCGACTGCCATTGGCCATATCATGACGCGCAAGCTGGTGACGATTGCGCATGATGCCACGATCGATGATGCCGTTCGGGTCATGCGCGATCACGGCGTGAGCTCGGTTATCGTGGAGCCGCATGATGGGCTCGGTTGGGGGATCCTGACGCGGCGCGATGTGATGGGGCGCGTTGCGCAGGCTGGACGCAATTCGGCTGAAGTGACAGTGGGCGAAATGGCCACCACGCCGGTCATCACGGTTCCGATGACCGAGCCGATCAGTGCATGCATCGATCGCATGATCAAGCATCGAATCCGCCGCCTGCTGGTGGAAGAAAACGGCAAGGTCATCGGTATTGCCACGGAAGCCGATATGGTCAATGCCGTCGAACTGTTCAACTGGATTCGGGCTGAATGAGTCTCGGGATCGCGTCCCGGCTGCTTTGACACGTCCGTTTGCCTCATCGCCGGCCCCTTTAGGGCCGGTTTTTTTGCAAAGGAATCCGGGCGCAATGCGAGGCACTTCGGCGCTATGGCGCGGTAATGGCGGCCGACCCAGTCTGCGGCTTGGTCAGAACGCCTGCCGGTAGCGCAGCCCTATGTGGTCGATCCCCTCGTTCTCACCCCCGATCACCCATTTGTGGGACATGTGATCATAGAACAGGCCCATGGATCGACCTGAGGTGATCCGATAGCCGATTTCCATGCCGAGACGGGGGAGCATCCGCACACCGAAACCGCAGTCACTTCTCGTCTTGCATCCCTGTTTGTCCTTGCTCAGAGGACCGTCGTGAACGGCGAGGCTGACGATGCCGTCGAGGAAGCCCCGCGGCGTATCGTACAGCCGCCAGCTCAGGCCGCCATACGCAACGCTCGTATCTCCGTTGAAATTCAGGGTGGTGCCGAGATGCGGCCGCACGCTGTATGGGATAATCGACAGTGGCACAAACTGGATTTCAACATTGAGGTCGACGCCGTCTTCGTGGCGGTCACTGAATGGTCCACGGTCATGGGCAAGCACGCCGACGGCATAGAGGGGCGCTGCGTGTAGTGTGACCGCTGGGTTGCTGAGCAGGAGCAGACGCAAGAGCAACCCGAATCGGTTCGACTTCATGAGCGATCGAGGCATCCCACCTCCTCTGATTCTCGAAATCAATTCAGTAACAGAAACCCACAATGGTCGCGGTCGGTGGCGAATCCCACGAGCCAACCACGTGATTGAAGCATGGATCGTTTGAGGGAACCTTGCTTGAGCGCAAGGATCGCTGCGCGGCGATCGGGGCCGTTTTTCGGGCGTGGGGATAAACAGTCCATAGACCCGAATATCGCCGGGGGGACGCGTTCGAAGATGAGGTAACGGTGCCCCATGGGGTACGGGTGGACACGTCATGAAACAGAAAAAGCCGCCGGGGTTACCGGCGGCTTTTTGAATGTCGATCCGGTGCGGATTGGAGATCAGGTGGTCTGTGACCCTTGCGCTTGAGTAAGCCGGGTCAATTCCGCGATACGGGCCACACACTGGACTGCGAAACCGCCGAGTGCGTAGATGCCCCAGGCCAACACTACAAAGCCCCAATGGATCGGCGCCGCGAAAAGTTCTTCGGCATAGAAGAACGTGTGGCCCCACTCGTTCAGACCGAGATTGGGCATGATGAGGATTGGTCCGGCGACGACCAGGGACAACGGAATGGAAACCCGCTGGGTGAACTGTGGGAGTCGCGTATGGACCCACACCCAGGCGAAGGTGAGCCCCACTAGTGCTGCGGGAATGGCGAAATAGAACAGCGCGATGTGCGTGGGGGTGAAGTCGGTGTCGCGGATGGTCGTCTGGTGCCACGCCGCATCAGCTTCAACGAACAGGCCGAAGATGACCGCGGCCAGAATGCTGGCCATGGCCAACAGCGTCAGGACATAGTAATAGCGTTTCAGCTCTTCCTGCGGGGTGATTGCCATGATGTTGCGGTCGCGGGTGAACCACAGAACGGCTACGGCAATGGCGCCGATCAGCGGGATGACTGTCATCTGGACATAGAACAGACTCATCCAATAGGTCTGGAATTCCGGTTCGAAATAGTCCATTCCGACCGTAAAGGAGTAATTTTGCTGGTACCAGCGATAAACGCCGAACACAAGGCCGGCGAGAATACCGACGCCCAGGGCAAACATCCATGGCCCCCGAATGGAGGGGGCCGCTTCAGCTGGGGCAGCAACGGCCCTACTGGATGGCATAACCGCACTCATGTCTATCTCCTCGTTACTTAGAACCGCCATTAAAAAGCTAAAAAACCATGATCTATGTCATGTATCGACAAACACTAGGGTATCTTGAACGAGCGGTCAAGTGTTTATTGGGTTACCGTTCAAGACGGCGGAACGGGCGGTTCGATCGCGCGGCTGAGTGGTTATCCGGTACTGTGGTGGCCCCATGCCGACGTTGAAAGATGCGCTGTCGGTGGTGCGGGCATTATCCAAGCTGGGTGTCTGCTCGCGCACCGAAGCCGAGACGGCTGTTCGAACCGGGCGGGTGGCCGTGAACGGCCGGATCGTTCGGGACCCAATGAGCCGAATCAAGCTCGACGCCGATCGTTTGACGCTGGATGGGATGCGGGTAAAAGCAGCGGCGCCACGATATGTGATGCTCAACAAGCCGCGTGGATTGGTCACGACCCGCCGCGATGAGCAGGGCAGGGCGACCGTCTATTCCGTACTCGGTGACGCTGCGGCATGGCCCGGGCTCTCCCCCGTGGGACGCCTGGATCGTGCCAGTGAAGGGCTTCTTTTGTTTAGTAATGATCACCAATGGTCGGCCGGTGTAACGGCACCGGGAAGCGGATTGGAGAAGCGATATCACGTCCAGGTGGACGGCATCGCTGATGCCGCGCTGCTGTCGGCCTTGCGTGTGGGTGCGGATTGCCAGGGAGAATGGTTGCATGTCACGGCGGCGACTCTGTTGCGGCAGGGCGCGAAGAACAGTTGGCTGGAACTGGGGCTGACCGAAGGGCGCAACCGCCATCTGCGGCGGCTGTTGGCCGCATTCGGGTTCAATGTGCGTCGGCTCGTGCGTGTCTCCATCGGCCCCCTGAGGCTGGGAGATTTGCCCAAGGGTGCGTGGCGCCTTCTTGAGCCCGAAGAGGTCGCGCAGTTGGGCGCGAAACCCGCAGATCCAACCCCGCATTAATCCGCGGCGAGTACCCGTATCCGCCGTGCCGCCTCTTGGGCATGCTCTCGCGCCTGCCCGATGGTTTCCCCACAGGCCAGCGCGACCCCCATGCGGCGTTTGGGGGTCGCCAGCGGTTTTCCGAACAGGCGCAGGTCGCTTTCGGGCACAGCCAAGGCGTGCTCGACGCCCTCGAAGGCGACGCCGGGCGCATCGGTGCCGCCATAGATCACGGCGCTGGCCGCTTGACGTTGAAGCCGGGTGTCCACTGGCAAGCCCAGAATTGCGCGTGCATGCAGGTCGAATTCGCTCTGACGCTGGCTGGCCAGGGTCACCAGCCCGGTGTCGTGCGGGCGCGGGCTGACCTCGCTGAACCACACCGCATCACCGCGAACGAACAGCTCCACGCCGAAAACGCCGCGTCCGCCGAGGCGCGCGGTGATGCGGCCGGCGATGTCGCGCGCTCGCTCGAGCGCAATTGGCTGCATCGGTTGTGGCTGCCAGCTTTCGACATAGTCGCCGTCGACCTGACGATGCCCGATGGGTTCGCAGAAGCGGGTTTGGATATTCCCTGCAGCATCCAGCGTTCGGACGGTGAGCAGCGTGATTTCAAAATCGAAATCGATCCATTGCTCGGCGATGACGCGCCCGCGATCCACCCGTCCACTGCGGGCATGGGTCCAGGCTGCCGCGACGTCGCGTTCGCTTCGGACGACCGACTGGCCCTTGCCGGAAGAGGACATCACCGGCTTGACCACACAGGGCAGGCCGATGCCACCGTTGATCGCGGCGCGCAGCTCATCCTCGGAATCGGCGAAGGCGTAGCCGGATGTGGGCAGGTTCAGTTCCTCTGCCGCCAAACGGCGGATGCCCTCGCGTTGCATGGTCAGCCATGCCGCCTCGGCCGTGGGGATGACCTGGGTGAGGCCTTCGGATTCCAGTTCACACAGGGTTTCGGTGGCGATTGCTTCAATTTCCGGAATGACCCAATGCGGCCGCTCACGGATGATGAGTGCACGCAGGGCGGGGCCATCGGTCATGTCCAGGACGTGGGCGCGATGGGCGAGCGCATGGCCAGGCGCATGCGCATAGCGATCCACGGCGATCACCTCGACCCCGAGACGCTGAAACGCGATGATTACCTCCTTGCCCAGCTCACCTGCACCCAGCAGCATGACGCGGGTGGCGGAAGGAGTGAGGGGGGTGCCGATGCGCATGGAGGATCTCCGCGATAGGTGTCGCTAAAAGCGCGATTCTAGCCCAAAGGATCAGCGACGCCGATGTCACGCGGGCGTTTACGACGCTGGGCGTGCCCTGGGGTATGATGTGGGCCTTTTGCAAGCCTTCCGCGGGAGGTGGGGCCATGGAGTCCATGGATTCGATTGAGACGCTGGTCCATGTCATCCGTGAACTGGCGGCCGATGGCTTTTCGCCGGCCACGGGTGGCAATTTTTCGATGCGTGAAGGCTTGGACCAGTTTTGTATCACGGCCTCGGGATGCGACAAGCGCCGGGTGAGCGTCGGCCAGTTTATCCGCCTGCCAGTTGCCGGCGCGCTCGCCACCACCGACCCACTGCCATCGGCCGAGACCGCGCTGCACCAGCGGCTCTATCGGCTCGACCCAACGATCGGCTGCGTGCTGCATACCCACTCGGTTGCTGCTACCGTCCTTTCTCGCCTTGACCCCAATGACACGCTGGTCTTGCGCGGCTATGAAATGCAAAAAGCGATTCGGGGGCAGACGACCCACGAGGCCACGCTTGCGCTGCCGCTGTTTGACAATACCCAGGACATTCCGGCGCTGGCTGACCAACTGGCTGTGCGCTGGGAAGCCGAGGGTGGATTGCCGGGCGGCTTTCTGGTGCGTGGCCACGGGCTTTACGCGTGGGGGCGTACGGTCGCTGAAGCCCGGCGCCATGTGGAAGGTTGGGAGTTCTTGCTGAACTGCCTGCTTCAGGAACGTTTACTGGAGGCCCGTCAATGAGGATCCAAGCCGTTGTGACCGATATCGAAGGCACGACCACCGATATCGGCTTCGTGCATCGGGTGCTGTTTCCCTATGCCGCGCGTAGGCTGCCGGCCTACGTCGCGGCACATCGCGACGAGCCCGCGCTGCAGGCGCTGCTGGTCGAGGTGGCTGCGGCAAGCGGTCAGCCCGCGGCCAGCGAGGCCGCGGTGGTGGATCAGCTGCTGGAGTGGATCAAGCTCGATCTTAAGATGACGCCATTGAAGACCTTGCAGGGTTGGATCTGGCGCGAGGGCTACCAGCGCGGCGACTTTACCGGCCATGTCTATCCGGATGCTGCTGTTTGCCTGCGTCGCTGGTCTGCGGCCGGGCTGCGGCTCTATGTCTATTCGTCCGGCTCGGAAGAGGCGCAGCGGCTTCTGTTCGGGCATAGCAACCATGGCGATCTGACGCCCCTGTTCGGGGGTTACTTCGATACGCGCGTCGGCGCCAAGCGCGAGGCCGAAAGCTATCGCCGGATCGTCGAGGCGATCGGTATCGCGGCGGATCGCACTCTGTTCTTGTCGGACATCGAATCCGAACTCGATGCAGCGCGAGCCGCAGGGCTCGAAACCTGTCTGTTGGCGCGCGGTGGTGGATTGACGAGCGATCATCCCATTGCCGCAGATTTTCACCACATCCCGCAGCTGAAGGAGGTTGCCTCATGAGCCGCCTGACCGTTTATTCCGAGAATGACGCCGCACATCCCACACTTGAGACCGAAGATGGCGAAACGATTCGCCAGACGCTGGCCGAAGCCGGAGTGCTGTTTCGCCGTTGGGCAGCGACGCAAGCGCTGGATGAGCGCGCCGACGAGTCGGTGATCCTCTCGGCTTATCGCCCGGAAATCGATCGGCTGATCGCCGAGGCGGGCTATCAGAGTGTCGATGTGGTCAATATGTACCCAACGCACCCGGACCGCGCCGCGCTGCGCGACAAGTTTCTCAGTGAACACACCCACGGCGAGGATGAGGTGCGCTTTTTCGTGGACGGCGCCGGGTTGTTCTGCCTGCATCTGAATGGACAGGTCTATGCTGTCTTGTGCACCAAAGGGGATTTGATCAGTGTGCCGGCAGGAACCCGGCACTGGTTCGACATGGGATCGAGCCCGCGGTTTACTGCCATTCGCCTGTTCAACAATCCGGATGGATGGATTGCCCAGTTTACCGGCGATGCCATCGCCGATGGTTTTCCGCGCCTGGCGTGATGGGCATGGGTTTTGCCAAGACACGGGACCCGGTCTCGGCGGGCGCCGGGATTTCAGCCGGCATCCGTTGGCCCGCTCGTTTGGTGGCTCAGTCGTCGCAGCGATGCCCGAAGGTCGCGAGGCCCTCGGCGAGATAATCCGCGACCATGGGCGTGCTGAGAAGGTATTCCGCCGTGCGGCTTGTGGCGCTTCGTGTCGCCTCGGTCAGGGCTTCGGTCCACTCGCGCTCACCATAGTCACCGCGGCCGACCCACATGAGCGCCACGAGGGTCGCCTGTTGGTCGGGTTCGAGATCGTCGATCACGATTTTCACTTCTCGATAGGTGAGATCGTCCTCGTGGTCGGCCAGCACCTGCAGTGCCCAGTCATCGCTCCAATCACCCTCCGGTTCGGGAATCGCGACGGCTTCCTTGGCATGGAATTCCTTGAGTCTGGTGATCAGAGTGCAGACAGTCTCGGTATTCAGATCCGGCGTTTCCATGAATCCTCCCGTATCACAGCAGTTCACTCGTATCGTGGGTCGGGTACCAGTGTAAGTGGCCTTGGCCATCGATGCCCAGAGGGTCCCCGAGCCCAAGGCTGTTCTGCGTCAACTTTTGCCGCAGCCCTTCGGCCCGCTCGCGCTTCGCGCCATGCAGACGGAACCCTGATCGGTGCAGTGGTACCCGTTCCAGATGCTGCAGGCGCGTATCGGTCAGGCGGACCAGATAGCACAAGGCGAGGCCGGGACGATAACGCTCAAAGCCCCGGATTCCCTCATAGTCGTTGAGCAAGTCGCCGCAGCCATAAAAAAGTTGGGCGGTCACGATAGATTTCGATTCCCAGCGGATGATGCGAAGAATGGTCGTGGACCACCGCTACCCCGGCCCGATCGATCAATCCAGGAGCGAATGCGCGATGGCCTTATGGAATGGCATCCTCCCAATTTCCGACCCAGTGAACCAAAACGATGATCGTATCACCCGGTTTCCGGCACCGATCCAGATGTTCGCTGATGTCCTCAATCAAGTGTGCACCGACAGATCGGCCAGTCGCGCAATGCCCGGGGTGTCATCGCGCGCTGCCCATTCCGGCGGAATGCCGCTGCTGGGACAGCCAACGGCGAACACTGTGATCCGTCCTAGGTCCGGTCGATCCAGCACCGCCGGCTGCCAGGCTTCGTGGGCATTGCGCCCGGCGCCGGCGGTGATCGAGTCTCGCCAACGCGTCGCCCCAGAGGTCGATAATAAAGTGGGTGGCACGCCTGATCGGCCCCCGCGCCGCCGCCAGCGCGCCATAATCGGCGCCGATCGGAGGCAGGGTTCGAAGGTCTCTGGCGGGCTGGGAGAGTGGAGGATCTGGTCGATGCCCATCCAGTCATGATATCGCCGGCCATAAAGAGTGTGATGGGTCGGAATGGCGGGTCGATCGCACCGGGGTCCTTGTGCGGGTGGGTGCCAACCGTGAACACGGGGTGGCGGTGCACACGTCACGGATGATCATCCATGGTCAACAAGGACTTGAGGAAATTCGGCAGGTGCCCACACGGGGCCTGCCTGACGGTCATCCGAGCGGGCGAAGCGGCCCGATCGGAATTGCGAAGATGGTGCCGGCGAGAGGAATCGAACCTCCGACCTGCTGGTTACGAATCAGCTGCTCTACCGACTGAGCTACACCGGCCTGTGAGGGTCGCTAGGATACCCTTTTCAGCTGATTTCGAAAATCCCTCTACCCGATCGGCGCATCAATGCTGCGGGATCGGCCGTGAACGCTTGAGTCGCGGAAACAGTAGCGGCGTGCTGTCCCGGTAGCGGGCGTAGTCCGAGCCTAGGTTGCGGACCAGATCGCGCTCTTCGTAATACAGGCCGATCAGGATGTAGAGCGTCAAGCCGCCCGCCAGGAAAAGATGGCCAATGGTCATATAGGGGGTGACCCAGAACAGCAGCAGCATACCCAGCATCATGGGGTGGCGCACGTAGCGATATAGCAGGCCCATCTTGAATGGAACGGGTGTATAGGGCAGTCCCTGATCGTGAATATAGGCTTGGCGCAGGCCAAACAATTCGAAGTGGTCGGTCAGAAACGTCGACCACACGGCGATGATGCCGCCCAAGGCGAGCAAGATCAGACACAGCGTGACGAAGGGTTGCCAGGTGACGTGCCAGATTACCCCGGGCATCGGCTGCCAGAATCCCATGAGCACGAAAATCGCTACTCCGGACGCGACGACATAGGCGCTGCGCTCGAGGTGTTCCGGTACGATTCGCGTCCAGCGCCGCTTGAAACCCGGGCGGACCATGATGCTGTGCTGCAAACCGAACAGCGCGATCAGGCCGGTATTGATGGCGACGGTTTGTCCCCAACCGCCACGCAGTTCGCCGGTTCCAGCGGTCCAGGGCAGCCATAGGTCATGCAGGAACACGATCAGGGCGCCCAGGCTCGACAACGAAAACAGGTAGGCCGCTATCGCCAGGGGCAGTGCGCGTCGCGATGACATGGTGGATTCGCCTCCGTGTGAATCACATCGTTGATCGGGGTCGCGGAAATGCCGGTGTTCAAGGTTCGCTATGAGGTTGGATCAGGATGTCCTTGAGCGGTCGGCGTGGGGTTGCTTCGGGGATCTCGGCAGCCGTCCCCACGACGATCAGCGCGATGGGCTGCAATCGGTCTGGAAGCTCCAAGGCGGATCGCACGGCATCTTCATCAAAATTGCCGATCCAGGCGCTGGCCAATCCTGCCGCAACAGCGGCAAGCTGCGCGTAACTGGCTGCAATGGTAGCGTCCTGTATTGCGTAAAGCGTTCTGCCACGCTCGCCATAGCGCATGGCGGCGCGTTCCGGGTCGGTGCAGAACACCAGACAGAGCGGCGCTTCGGTCAGGAAACTCTGATCGCCACTTGCGGCTTGGAGCGCTTGGCGCTGCTCGGCGGTCGTTGCAACGGCGATCCGATAGGATTGCAGATCCCCGGCCGAAGGTGCGGCACAGGCCATCTCCAGGATGGCATGCAACTGCTCTCGGGAAACCGGTTGGTCACGACGGTAGTGCCGAACCGAATGGCGGTGCCGGATGGTCTCGAAAAAATCCCACATCGGCTGGTTCTCCCTCGCGGTGGCCCGCAGATCAGCCGGTTTGGCCGCTAGCCTGTTCCCGCAGCGACCGAACCTGCTGCTCCATGTCCGACAGGCCCAGGGCCTTGTAGGAAGCGATCAGGATGTCAAGGGCTGGCAGGACGGCCTCGGTTCCCGAGAATTCCGCCAGTATATCCTGCGCACGATTGGCTGCGGCGACGTAGGTGCCGCGCTTGAGGTAGTAACGGGCGACCGCAAGATCATGTCGCGCGACCCGGTCTTTCAGGAACAGCATGCGCTGACGGGCATCGGCGGCGTAGGGGCTGTCTGGATGGCGACGCAGGAGGTTGTCGAACGCCACGAAGGCACCACGAGCGTATTGCGTGTCGCGTTCTGCGCCGTCGATATTGAACCATTTCCAGCGCAGATTGCTTTCGAGCAGCCCCAGAGTGCGTTCGAAATTGATCCGCCCCTGCATGTACAGCGCATAGTCGGCCGCCGGGTGGCTGGGATACTCACGCAGGAACCGCTGTGCCGTGGCGATGCCCTGTTCCCATTCGCGCTGACGGAAGTAAGCGTAGATGAGCTCGATCTGTGCCTGCTGGGCATAGGTTCCGAACGGATAGCGCGATTCGAGGGCGTTGAAACGCTTGATGGCGCCGTCGAGGCTTCCATTCTCAAGCGCCTGATGGGCTTCCTGATAGATCTCTGCAGCAGGCCGGCTGGTGTTGACCTCCGGCACTTCATCGCCATTCTCAGGATCGTCTGATCCTTTCGGCAGATACGATAGAAGCGAACAGGCCGACAGACTCAGGCCAAGCAGCGACAGGAAAACGAGGCGGGCAAAGGAATGCATGGTTTAGACTAACGCTCGTAGCCGGCCAAGCCGGGTCAAAGAATTTAACGGAGTATATCAAAGCCCTTGGCTCACATCCCCTGTCCCTCCGAATCATCTGCCGAGCGGGCCGCCTCCGAGCAGGTCGTGATCGTCACCCCCGCGTGGGCCGGTCAGCGTCTCGACCAGATCTTGGCGCAGCAGTTCTCGGCGCATTCGCGCAGTCGGCTGACCCGTTGGATCCGGGACGGACATGTTCGGGTCGATGGTGCGCCGGCACGACCCAGCGACCGACTGCGTGAAGGACAGCTTATCGCGCTGTGCATGCCGGATCCGGCGCCGGTGGTGCCGTTGCGCCCGGAGCCTTTGGCACTGACCGTCGTGCATGAGGATGAGGCGTTGCTGATCCTCGACAAACCGCCTGGACTTGTGGTCCATCCAGGGGCGGGCAACCCATCGGGGACGCTGCAGAATGCGCTGCTTCATCATCTTCCGGCATTGGCGCATCTGCCGAGAGCCGGGTTGGTGCATCGACTCGACAAGGATACCTCCGGGCTGATGGTGGTGGCCAAGACACTGAGCAGTCATACGCGGCTCGTCAGCGCGCTGCAGGCGCGAGAGATCCGCCGCGAATACGATGCGGTGGTGATCGGGACGCCCGTGGCGGGCGGCGCAGTCGATGCGCCGCTGGGTCGACACCCGCGTGATCGACTGCGGATCACCGTACGGGAAGGCGGACGCGCCTCGGTCACGCATTACCGTATCGCCGAACGCTACGCCCATCACACCCGCCTTGCGCTGCGTCTGGAAACCGGCCGGACGCACCAGATCCGTGTTCACATGGCCCATCTGGGTTATCCGGTGCTGGGTGATCCGCTCTACGCAGGCCGCTTGCGGTTGCCCGCCGGCATCGATCCCGAACTGGCCGAGACGCTGCGGAGATTCAGGCGTCAGGCGTTGCATGCAGCCCGTCTGGGTCTTGTGCACCCGAGCGAGGGTCGTGAGATGCATTGGGAGGTGCCGCCGCCGGCGGACATGCAAGCCTTGATCGAGACGCTGCGTCGCGGACCGGTCTCATGAGCGGGGTCGTTCCTGGCCTGGTCGAGCGTGGAGCGGTGCCGCTGATCGTGCCCGACTGGCCGGCACCGCGCTCGGTGCAGGCGGTGGTTACCACCCGCCTCGGCGGCGTGAGCACCGGACCTTACGCCAGCTTTAACCTTGGCGATCATGTCGGCGACGATCCGGCGGCCGTGATTGCGAACCGTCGACTCCTGGCCGAGGCACTGGCTCTGCCCGCGGTGCCCCATTGGCTGCGACAAGTCCATGGCACGCATGTCATGCGGGTCTCGGGGATGGTGACGACCGAACCTCTCGAGGCGGATGGCGCCTGGACGGACGAGATCGGCGTGGTGTGCACCGTCGGAACGGCGGATTGTCTGCCGGTCCTGTTCTGCGATCTTGCGGGCACGCATGTGGCCGCTACGCATGCCGGTTGGCGCGGATTGGCGGCCGGCGTGCTGGAAGCCACGGTCGCGGCGCTCGATGTGGCGCCGGACCGGCTCTTGGCCTGGATAGGGCCTGCCATTGGTGCGACAGCGTTTGAGGTGGGGCCGGAGGTGCGCGAAGCCTTTCTTCGCATCGATGTGGCCGCTGCGGCAGCATTCCGACCGGGGCCGGGGGATCGGTGGCGAGCCGATCTGACGCTGCTCGCGCGTCAGCGGCTCAACCGGTTGGGGGTGAACGGTGTCTGGGGCGGTCAGTGGTGCACCGCCAGCGATCCCGACCGGTTTTTTTCCTACCGCCGCGACGGCACAACCGGTCGGATGGCCGCGCTGATCTGGCGGATCTGAGCGCCTAACCGTGGGGCCGGCGCCCTCGGCCGGCAAAGGTTACGGACAACAGGTGAAAGAGGATAGCGGCGACACCGCTATCCCCCAAAGGACGATTAGCCATTCAGCCGAACGGCCAATTCTGCGACTCGCCGGCCCTGGTAGCGGGCCGCGGTGGCTTCTTTCTCGGAGACCTGACGGCTGCCGTCGCCGCCGGCCAGCGTTGCCGCACCATAGGGCGAGCCGGCGGTCACCTCGCTGAGGTCTGACAGGATCTGGCCAGCAATGTCGCCGTAGCCCAAGGGCACGATGACCATGCCGTGATGCGCCAGTGTGTGCCAGAAGGAAACGACGGTGGTCTCCTGCCCGCCACCCACACCCGTGCTGGTGAAGACGCTGGCCAGCTTGCCGTTCAACGCGGCCTTGGCCCACAAGCCGCCGGTCTGGTCGAGAAAGGTGCGCATCTGCCCCGTCATGTTGCCGAAGCGGGTCGGGGAGCCGAAGAGGATGGCGTCGTAGTCGGCCAGCTCGGCCGGCGTGGCGATGGGTGCAGCCTGATCGAGCTTGGCGCCGAACTGGCGCGCTTGCTCCTCGGGGATGGTTTCCGGCACTCGCTTGAGCGTGACCTCGGCGCCAGCCACGGCGCGGGCGCCTTCGGCGACATGGTGGGCCAGGGTCTCGACGTGACCGTACATTGAATAGTAAAGGACCAGGATCTTGGCCATGGATGTGTCCTCCTCAAGAAACATGGATCGCCGCCGAAGCCGGCGTTCTCGTGATGAAAGCGGCCGATCCGCGAGGCGATGCAGTCCCGTTAACGCTCCTGCATCGGCGGAAACAGCAACCGTGCCCGGGCGCGCAGGCGCTCGCGCCATGTCGGCGCCAGAACCTCGAGCTCGGCGGCGGCTGCCAAGTTGGTGCGATCGGGCGAGTCATGGAGGGTGAGCCCCCACAGATCGGTAATGGAAAGTCGTGCCGGGTGGCAGTGCACGCGGCGCAGGGGATCTCCCGCCTGGATATAACCCGGCTGGATAACCCGGCATAGCCAGCCGGCGCCGTAGCCCGTTTTGACGATGCGCTTGGACAGATCCGGCAGTTCCATGTGCTGACTCAGTTTCCAGCACGGATTGCGTGGCTGGCTGATTTCGAGCACGGCATCGCCAAGCTGCCAGCGATCGCCGATGCAGGCCTCGCGCTCGTCGATACCGGCCCAGCACAGATTCTCGCCGAAGGCACCGGGCACGAAGTCCGCTGCCCGCCGCGGGTAGACCTCGGCCCAGTGGCGATAGGCGGTTTCCGTCAAGACGCACACCGCCCGCTCCGCGCCGCCGTGAACCCGCTGGTCTACCTGCACATCTTCGGCGAAGCCCGATTGATCGAGCTGGAGTGAGCCCGTCACGGCGCGTTTGACGATGCCGCTGAAGTGGCCTTCGGGCAACAGCGTCCGGCGGCCGATGAATGGTCCGGACCAGCGCAGGGTGTCGTTCATGGCGCCTCGGGGGCGGGGTCTTGGATGAACCCGAACCGCATCGGCACCTCGGCGCAGCGGATCGGCTGAACCGGCAGAATGCGCTCGCCGTCACGCAGGCCCAACGCGGGGCGCTCACCCTCCATGAGCGCGGCCAGCGCCGATTCGAGTGCGGTGTCGGCCAAGGGTTGGCCTTGCGGGTCGCAAAATGCTGCACCGTAGGCCACCAGGTCACGGTCATCGAGCAGACCGATGCCGTTTGGCGTTTCCAGCAGAAGGTTGCCTTCCTCATCCACCCACGCGCTGTCCACCCGTTCCACTGCTGCGCCGACGTGGGTGACCAAAGCGCCCTCGGTGCCGGGCGCGCGATCCGGATGGCGATGGAGGACCCACGGCGTGTAGGCGAGGGCGACATAGACTTTCTGAGGCCCGTTCTGGAACAGCCATGCACCGTCTGCGTCGGCGAGGTAGTTGCGGTTGATGAAGGTAATGGTGCGCGCATGCCGCAATGGGCGGCCTTCGAGCAGCCAGCTGCCGCGCCGGTCCAGTGCCAGCCAGCCGTAGGCGGCCGGGACATCGGGCCATTTGCGCAGTGCGGCCTGGACGCTTTCATCCATATTGAACTCTCCTGATCGGATCGCTAGCCATTATCGTGCGGGTGAAGCGACCCTCACAGGGCCATCGCGACACGCCACCCTTGTTCGATGGCGCGCTTGGCGTCCAGTTCCGCAGCCACGTCGGCACCGCCGATCCGGGTCACGGCCACGCCGGCCTGCTCGAGCGGCATCGCGAGTTCCCGCAAGGGTTCCTGGCCGGCGCACACGACGATGTGGTCGACGGCGAGACACTGGCGCTGATCGTGGTGGATCAGGTGGAGGCCCGCATCGTCGATGCGCTCGTATTGCACGCCGCTGCGGACCTGCACCCCCAGCCGATCGAGCAGCTCCCGATGGGCCCAAGCGGTCGTCTTGCCCAGGCGGGCGCCGACCTTGCCTGTGGAGCGCTGCAGCAGATGGATTTCGCGGGCGGAGTGGGGCGGTGCGGCTGCCTCGCTCAGTCCGCCAGGGGTGGATGCATCGCGCGCCACGCCCCATTGCGCGAGGAAGGATGCGACGTCGAGACCGGGTGACGGCCGGGCCGGATCGTGGGCCAGGAAATGCGCCGTATCGACGCCGATGCCGCCGCCGCCCAGGATTGCGACGCGGACGCCGACCGGTGCGGCGCCACTCAGGACCTCGGCGTAGGTCAGAACCCGGGGATGATCGATGCCGGGGATGTCCGGTCGGCGCGGCACCACCCCACTGGCCAGGATGACGTGGTCATAACCGGCCTCGATGAGCATCGAGGCATCGGCGCGCTCGCCGAGGCGTACCTCCACGCCCAGCTCGGCCAGCCGGGTCCCGTAGTATACCGGCGTTTCGGCGTATTCTTCCTTGCCCGGTACGCGGCAGGCGAGCCGGAACTGGCCACCCAGTGCACTCTGTGCTTCGAATAGAGTGACTTGATGACCGCGTTCGGCGGCGACCATTGCCGCCGCCATGCCGGCCGGACCCCCGCCCACCACGGCCACGCGACGCGCCTGGCTCGCTGGCGTGAGTGTGAATTCCGCCTCGCGGCAGGCGCTGGGATTGACCAGACAGCTCGCCAGCTTGCCGCTGAAGGTGTGGTCGAGGCAGGCCTGGTTGCAGGCGATACAGACATTGAGGGCCGCGCGTCGCCCCGCGCGTGCCTTGGCTACCCAATCTGCGTCGGCGAGCAGCGGGCGGGCCATCGACACCATGTCGGCCATGCCCTGCGCGATCAGGTCCTCGGCAACTTCCGGAACGTTGATGCGATTGCTGGCGATCACCGGGATGTCGACGGCCGCCTTCACCCGCGCGGTAGCCCAGGCGAAAGCAGCGCGCGGGACCATGGTGGCGATGGTCGGCACACGCGCTTCGTGCCAGCCGATGCCGGTATTGATCATCGTGGCGCCGGCGCTGGCAATGGCGCGGGCCAGGGTGACGATTTCCTCGCCGGTGCTGCCGTCCGTAACCAGATCGAGCATCGATTCGCGATAGATGACGATGAAATCGGGGCCGACGGCCTGCCGGACCCGCCGCACGATGGCTACCGGCAGGCGCATGCGCCGCTCGAAATCGCCGCCCCAGGCATCATCGCGCTGGTTGGTGCGTGCGGCCAGCCACTGATTGAGGAGATAGCCTTCCGAACCCATGATTTCCACGCCGTCATAACCGGCTTGGCGCGCCAGTGCCGCGGCATGGGCGAAATCGGCAATGGTCTGTTCGACTTCCTCAGGCGACATCGCGCGTGGCCGGAAGGGATTGATGGGTGCCTGAATCGCCGAGGGCGCTGCCGACTTGGGGTTGTAGGCATAGCGTCCGGCATGGATGAGCTGCAACGCGATCCGTCCTCCCGCCGCGTGTACGCGCTCAGGGACTACCCGGTGCATGTCCATGTCTTTCTCGGAGGCCATCGTCCGCGTACCCAGTGCGAGCGCGCCGGTGGCGCTGACGCCGAAGCCGCCAGTTACCATCAGCGCCGTGCCGCCGCGGGCACGGGCAGCGAAATAATCTGCCATGGCGCCCAGACCCTTGGGGTGCTCCTCGAGGCCGGTGTGCATCGAGCCCATCATGGCCCGGTTGGGCAGGCTCACGAAGCCCAGATCGAGTGGGCTCAGCAGGTGCGGATAGGCCGTGGCCGTCATGATAGGGTCTCCTCGTGGTTTTTTTATCGAACAGCTCATGCTAGCCGGGATCGGGAGCGGGCGGAACCGCGGCAAAGAAAAACCCCGCCGGGCAGCGGGGTTTGAAGTCTCGGGACGAGGAGAAGCTACAGGGCTTTCAGCACAGGTTTGGGCGGATTGTCCATGCGTTTGGCGAAGCCCACTGGTCCGGATTCCCCCACCGTGGCCGGGAACCAGAGGACCACCGACAGATCGATGTTGAGCTTGCCGACGGGCAGCTCAGTAACCCGAACGCCCATGCGCGGCAACGCTCCGGGAAAGGTCTCGGTTTCAAATTTCTTTTTCGGTTTGAGATCGTCTTCATAGTAGAGTTCGGCTTGCACCGGCCAGTCCGGTGGGATGCCGACCTGCATCATGATGTCGAAGCCCTTGCCGCTTTCCAGCCAGAGCCAGTTCTTGTCCGGGACACGGATGGCCAGTTTCTTCTCGACATCGTCGATCTTGCCGTCGATCTTGCCGTATTGCCCGGTCGGGTTCACCGCCGCGGAGAACCGTCCACCTTTCATGTCGTTCATATCCAGCCCGATGTCGATGACTGGTTTGTTCAAGACGCGGGTCAGGATCTCGCCGCCCGGGATGTTGAGGCGCACCGGCAGGTCGATGCCTTCGTCATAGAGCGTCATATCCGAACGGATAAAGAAAACCGGGATACCCGCGACCACCACCCGGATCGACAGCAGCAGCACTTCCCGAATCGGACCGTGTTTGACCCCCATCCGCTTGGCTTCGATGTTCTGGATGCCGACGGAGACCCGTGGCCACGGGGTGATGACGCCGGTCGAGAGGTCGAGGAAGATGGTGTCCAGGACACGATGGCTCGGGGTCGGCCCGGCATTGGCGCGGTAGTCCTCGAACATCAGCATGTTATCGCTGCTTTGCTTGAAATTGTGAAAGTTGCCCGTGAAGCGGTTGCTTTGCTCGTCGTACTTCACATAGCGGGCCGGGTCGCGTGCCGTGCTGCCGGTCACCAGATAGGCATAGCGGGTGCTGCCATTATCGGTCAGGGCGACTTCCTGTACCAGCTTGCCGTCCGCAAGTGGTGTCTTTTCCGCATCGTAGCGCTCCCGGCCGGTGTCCCGATGCATAAAGACGATCTCGTCTTTGGCATCGAACTTGCCAGCCACGCCAGCTAAGTCAGCCTTGGAAACGCCTTCGACGTAGACCCAGCCATCTTCGTCGCGCTCATCAATCTGAAATGGGATGGGAACCAGCTTGCCGGCCCGGACCGCCATGACGGAAATATCGGAAATGTTGTGTTGTGCAACCTTGTCCGCCTGTTCGGCCTTGACCACGACGGGCGCGACCCAGGTATAGGCGTTGAGCCCCATGTCCTTGACGAGCTGGTCGATCTGGGCAGTGGTGAGGCGGCGGGACAGTTCGGGCCGATCGGCCAGTAGGCTTGGCTTGGCTTCCAGACTCTGGAGGATCTGCTGATATTCGGTGTCGTTGACCGAGCCGTATTCAACGGCGGCGAAGGCGTTCTGGGCAAGGCCCAGCACACCGGCGCACGCCACAGCGGCGAGTCGCGCGTTCATGCAATGTCTCCTTGACGTTGAGCGGGTTTCTCGTTCCATGGAACCCGTAGTGCCGCGTCTTCCGATCGCCGTGGAGGCGATCCCCTTCGGCGGACGCGACTATCCGACCGAGTGAAGTTCATCGCATGGCATCTGTCAAACACGTGTTGCGCTGAGCTGCGGCCGGGGCCGGCCTTGGCCCGTCGGCTTTTCTTGACGCGGATGATTGTGTGGCGCCGTGAGGACGCGGTGTGCAATCAGTTCCGCGTGACGGCGGGAAAGCGCACCGGGCGGGCACCCTCGGCATCGACCCACAGGCCGCGCCCGTCGCGGTACCAGTCGCCGAGATCGATGCGCAGACGCCCCGTATTCGTATCGTCCAAGTCGTGGATGGCGGGCCGATGGGTATGGCCGTGGATGATCCACTGGGCGCCGTGTTGCTCCAGCAGAGCACGGGCTGCAGCCGGATCGACATCCATGACGGCCGCCGGTTTCCCGCGGACCGCCTGTTGGGTGCGCGCCCGCAGACTGGCAGCGATGCGACGGCGCGCCGCGCGGGGCAGGGCGAGGAACAGGCGCTGCAGCGGGCGATTGTGGACCACCCGCCGGAACCGTTGGTAGCCGACATCGGCGGTACACAACAGGTCCCCGTGGGTTAGCACCACCCGCCGACCATGCAGCTCGACGACGGTCGGATCAGGGAGCAGCTGCAGGCCGCAGCGACGGGCCAGTGCCGCGCCGATGAGGAAATCCCGGTTGCCACGCTGGAAGAAGACGGGGACACCACTTCCCGATAGTGCCCGGATGGCATCAAGCACCGGCGCGAATTCGGGGGGTACCATGTCGTCCCCCACCCAGTACTCGAACAGGTCACCGAGAATGTAGACCGCCGCCGCCCGGCGCGCTTCACCGTGCAAAAGGCCGATCAGGATGTCCTGGATCGCTGGCCGGGCGGGGCTGAGATGAACGTCCGAGAACAGCAGCGTGGCGGGCACGGCTCAGGGCGTGATGCGCTGCGCCGAGGTGATCACGACTGCCGTCTTGGGCACGTCCTGATGCATGCCGCGCGAGCCGGTGGGCACCTGCGCGATCTCGTTCACCACGTCCATGCCCGCGATGACTTCGCCGAAGACGGCATAGCCAAAGCCCTGCGGCGTGGGTGCGGTGTGATTCAAAAACCCGTTGTCGACCAGGTTGATAAAGAACTGTGCGGTGGCCGAGTGGGGCGCGCTGGTGCGGGCCATGGCCAGCGTGCCGGCGCGGTTGGGGGTGTCGGCGCGGGCTTCGTTCGTGATGGGCGCGCGTGTCGGCCGCTGGTTCATCTGTTCGTCCATACCGCCGCCCTGGATCATGAAACCGGGGATGACGCGGTGGAACACGGTGCCGTCGTACGCGCCGGCATCCACATAGGCGAGGAAGTTCTTCACCGTCTCGGGCGCGCGATCGGGAAAGAGTACGACATCGATGGGGCCCTGCGTGGTTTCCAGACGCACGCGCGGCGCGGCGGTTCCGCCCTCACCAGGTTCGGCCGCCGCCGGATGGCTGAGCAGCATCAAGATCATCGATAGCATTCCCAATCTCCGCATGACTTCAGGACTCCTGTTGGATGGGCGCCATCATACGGCGCCGACTCGCCCGGGCCAAGCTGACCTCATCCGCCGTGCTTGCTGTGACTGGTATGATTGAGCACCTTTGGCGATTTCCCGTGGAGCCTGATTCCGTGCTCAAGACCCGATTCGCCCCAAGTCCGACCGGACGGATGCACCTTGGCAACGCGCGTACGGCCTTGTTCAGCGCGCTGCTGGCGTACCGGCAGGGGGGGCATTTCGTGCTGCGTATTGAGGATACCGATGCGGCGCGCAGCACGGTCCTGCATGCCGAAGGCGTCCTGGAAGACCTGCGCTGGCTCGGCCTGCCGTGGCAGGAAGGGCCGTTCTACCAGTCACGGCGGCAGGATCTGTACGCGGAGCATTTCGAGGCGCTGCGCGCCCAAGGGCGACTGTACCCGTGCTTTTGCACGCCCGAAGCGCTTGCCGAGCAGCGGCGCAGTCAGCTGGCAGCCGGCCGACCGCCGCGTTACGACGGCCGTTGCGCCCGGTTGCCGGCCGCTGAAGTGGATCGGCGAATGGCTGAGAATCAGCCCGCGGCACTGCGATTTCGGGTACCCGAAGGCCAGACGGTTGTGTTCGAGGACCTCATTCGCGGTCCGCAATGCTTCGAATCCAAGGATATCGGCGATTTCGTGGTGCGGCGAACGGACGGGACTCCGGCGTTTTTCTTCAGCAACGCGGTCGACGACGCGGACATGGGCATTACCCATGTGCTGCGCGGCGAGGACCACCTGACCAACACTCCACGCCAGATCCTGCTGCTCGAAGCGTTACGTCTGGTGGCGCCGTACTACGGCCACCTGCCGCTCATCACCGGGCACGACGGCGCGCCTTTGTCCAAGCGCAACGGTAGTCAGAGCATCGCCGAGCTGCGTGCGACCGGTTATCTGCCGTTGGCGCTGGTGAACTATCTGGCGCGCCTGGGGCATCATCTGGAAAAACCCGGTCTGCTGTCCCTGGACGAACTGGCCGCCGCTTTCGATCTCGCTGCCGTCGGCCGCGCGCCTGCGCGCTTCGATCCGGCTCAGCTGATGCATTATCAGAAGCAGGCGGTGAGCGCTCTGCCCGTGGACGCCTTTCTGGCCTTTGCCGAGTTGGGTGACGATCGGGTGCCCGAAGCCGTGCGTGCGGATTTCGTTCGCGCCGTGGCGCCAAACGTGAATTTTCCAGCCGAAGCGCGCGCATGGGCCGAGTGTCTGTTCACCGACCAGCCGCTCGTCGGCACCGATGACCTGGCGGATCTGCATGCCGCAGGCTCCGCATTCTTTCGACTCGCCGCGGCGTTGTTCGAGGCGCATCCGGACGATGCCGGCGCCTGGACTCGCGCCGTCCGCGACCAGTCCGGCCGCAGTGGCAAGGCGCTGTTCATCCCGTTGCGTCTGGCACTGACCGGGCGCGAACACGGTCCCGAACTGCGGGATCTGTTTGCCCTGATGCCGCGACCGATCGTGCGTGCCCGGCTCGCTGCGGCCGAGGCGGCCTGCGCTGTGGCACGATCCGAAATGCCATAAGGATTGCCCTTCTCCATGAGCACACTGAAGATCCACAACAGCCTGACCGGCACCAAAGCGCCCCTTGAGCCCCTCCACCCAGGCCGACTGGGCATGTATGTGTGCGGCATGACCGTCTACGACTACTGCCATCTTGGTCACGCCCGGGTCCTGGTGGTGTTCGATGTGGTCGCTCGTTACCTGCGGTATCTGGGTTTCGAGTTGACCTATGTGCGCAACATCACCGACATCGACGACAAGATCATCCGACGCGCCGCCGAGAACGGCGAATCCATCGCCGCGCTCACCGGCCGATTCATCCAGGCCATGGACGAGGATGCCGCGGCGCTCGGCGTGTTGCCGCCCGATCATCAGCCTCGCGCGACAGCACACATCGCCGACATCGTGGCCATGATCCGCACCCTCGTCGACAAGGGCTACGCCTACGTTGGGGCGGGCGGCGATGTCCTTTACGATGTCAGCCAGTTCGAGTCCTACGGGAAACTGTCCGGTCGGCGCCCGGAAGACCTGCTTGCCGGTGCGCGGGTCGAGATCGATGCACGCAAGGACGATCCGCTGGATTTCGTGCTCTGGAAGCAGGCCAAGCCGGGCGAACCGGCCTGGGATTCGCCATGGGGTCCAGGCCGTCCGGGGTGGCATATCGAATGCTCGGCCATGGCGACCCAGTGCCTGGGCGCCCATTTCGATATTCACGGCGGCGGGATGGATCTTCAGTTTCCGCACCATGAAAACGAGATCGCGCAAAGCGAAGCGGCGACCGGAGAACCCTTCGTCGAGACCTGGATGCATGTCGGCTTCGTCCAGGTGGGCGAAGAGAAAATGGCCAAGTCGCTGGGCAATTTCACGACTATCCGCGATGTGCTGGCGCGCTACTCCGGAGAGGTGCTCCGCTTTTTCATTCTTGGCAGCCACTACCGCAGCCCGCTGATCTATACCGAGGCCCAGCTGGAGGCGGCGCGCGAGGGACTGGACCGGCTTTATCTCAGTCTGCGCGGCCTGCCGCCGGTCACGACAGCGCAAACCGGTTCGTTTGCGGAAGCCTTCGACGATGCCATGAATGACGATTTCAACACCTCAAAGGCGCTCGCTGTGCTCTTCGAGATGGCCCGGGAGATCAACCGCCTGCGCGACACCGATAGCGAAAAGGCCGCGGCGTTGGGCGCGGGCCTGCGCACGCTGGGCGGTGTCGTGGGCTTGCTGCAAACCTCGGCCGAGGACTATCTCCAGGGTGCCGGTACGACCGAGGGCGGGCTGGACGCAGCGGCCATCGAAGCGCTGATTACCGCGCGGCGCGAGGCACGGGCCCGCCGCGACTGGGTCGAGGCCGATCGCATCCGCGATGAGCTGGCGCACAACGGCGTGGTGCTGGAAGACGGGGCAGGCGGCACCGTCTGGCGGCGCGCCTAGCGGCAGGACCGGGTGAAATGCACCTAATCGGCGAGGGGGGCGACGCCCTCCCGGCGTGCGTAGGCTTCCAGGGTGTTTTGCAGCAGCATGGCCACGGTCATCGGGCCGACGCCGCCCGGGACCGGTGTCAGCCAGGCGGCCCGTTCAGCGGCCTGCGGCGCCACATCACCCACCAGCGAACCGTCGGCCAGTCGGTTGATGCCGACATCGATGACGATCGCGCCGGGCTGGATCCAGCCGCCGGGGATGAGTCCCGGCTTGCCAACCGCGGCAATCACGATTTCGGCTGCGCCCACTTCGGCGGCCAGATCGCGCGTGAAGCGATGACAGACTGTCACGGTGGCGCCGGCCAGCAGGAGTTCCAGCGCCATCGGGCGGCCGACGATGTTGGAGGCGCCAACGACCACGGCGCGCTGGCCGCGCAGGTCGATGCCGGTCTGCTCCAGCAGCAGCATGATGCCGCGCGGCGTACAGGGGCGCAGCAGCGGCAGGCGCAGCGCCAGCCGGCCGACATTGTACGGGTGAAAGCCATCGACATCCTTGGTCGGATCGATGCGTTCGATGATCGCTTCGCTGTCGATATGCGGGGGCAGGGGGAGCTGGACCAGAATGCCGTCGATCGTTGGATCGGCATTCATCGTCGCGATGAGATCCAGCAGCTGTTGTTGGGAAGTGTTCGCCGGCAGCGGGTGGTGGTGCGAAGCGAAGCCTGCGGCGTCACAGGCGGTGCGCTTGTTGCGCACGTAGACCGCCGATGCCGGATCGTCACCGACCAGGATGACGGCCAGGCCGGGGGCGCGTCGCCCCTCGGCGCGCCAGGCGCTGACTTGGGCGGCAATACGGCTGCGCAGCGTTTGCGCCAGCGCGCGACCGTCCAGGGTGCGGGCACTCATGGAATCCCCCGGGGCATCATCGAAGCGGCTGGAAAACGGTGCACGGTGGTCGTATCAACCCGGAGCGGCTGGCGAGGTTGGGGGGCGATTCTCGCATGGCCGCTACCGCGCAGCAAGCAGTGGCGATGATTCCTCGACGCACTGGCCGGTACGAAAGACGCCCACATCCGGCCGATCAGCGGACATGGACCACGGAAAACTCCAGGTCGGCCGGGTAGCCCAGCGTCTGCTCGATGCGGGCCTTGTGCCGGTCCATCATGGTCTCATTCCAGTCCTGTTGCACGCGTACATCGAGCCGGATCAGCGGCTTCTTGCCGGACAGAATCACTTCGCGCACATCGAGGATGCCGTCTTCGGGATGGTTGGCGGCGATCCGCGACAGGGTGTCCTGAATCGCGTTCTGATCGACCATGCGATCGAAGCGCAAGCTGAGTGGAATGGTCACCAGCAGCATCAGCACGAGACTCAACCGCAGGGCTTTGCGTGCACGGCTGATCGGCGCGAAACCGAGCATGATGAACGTTGCACTGGAGGCCAGCATGATGCCGATCAGGTTGGTGATGAGCAGCAGACTCGCGCCCAGCATCGTGGCGGTGTCCATCCAGCCCACACCGATGCCGACTACCGCCAGCGGCGGGACCAAGGCGACCGCGATCGCAACTCCGGCCAAGCTCCTGGCAATCTCTTCCTTGGCATGGGCATAGGCCCCAGCCACGCCGGAGAGCAGCGCCACCATCAGGTCCAGCAGACTGGGGTTCAGTCGGCCCGCCATTTCGGGCGTCAGTGTCCGCAGCGGGGTCAGCAGGGCGAAGATTGCAGCGCAGACCAGCCCCATCGACAGCCCGGCGGCCAGGGTCTTGAGACTGGGCTGTACCAGTGAGCGATCGGACCGCACAATGCCCATGGACAGGGAAATGATGGGAGACATCAGCGGCGCCAGGATCATTGCCCCGATGATCACCGATGCCGAGTTGAGAAACAGGCCGGTGCTGGCCAGCAGCGTGCTCAGGATCATCAGCAGGACGAACGGCACCGACAGCTCGGCATTGCTGCGCAGCGTGAGAAACAGTTCGCGAAAGTCGGCCTCGGCCGCATGCGGCAGAAACGGCAGCGGCCGGTCTCTCAGCATGCGGCTGGCCGCCAGATTGGGGAGGTGGCTGGTGCGCAGCGAATCGCGCGTATCGCCCTCTTCGGTACTCAATTCCAGCCGTTTGTTGATGAAGACGGCTGCGGCGTCCTGGCGAACCTCGATGTGCCACTCGCTTGTCTCCATCGTCTGGCCGTCGAGCGTTGACTCGAGCGGATGCTGACTGGTGATGATGAGCGACTGGCTGCGGATGAAACCCATGCTGTCCGGCAGCTGACGCATCGAGAACGGGCGCTGGAAGCGCAGCTTGAGCAGGAACCACAAATGGCTCAGCACGCTGGTCGGAGACAGGATGAAGGCGTTGAGCCGGCCATCATTGGGCATGAGCGCCTGGTGAATGGCTGTGGTGGACAGTCCCGCAAAGTTGTGACCAAAGACCGTCACCCCCATGGCCGCCAGATCCTGTTTCTGCCCCTTGCCCGTGGTGATGGAAAAAGCCTGCAGCCGCAGACTGCGCAGGTGTCCCAGGGTGGTGATGAGATCACGCCAGAAGTGCGGCTTCGTGATCGGCGCGTGCAGACCCCAGACGTTGCCGACGATCAGCGTGCCGAGCATGATCTGTCCGTTGCAGGTCAGCAGATCGATGCGTGTGGGATTCTCCATCTCCAGTGCGCCCTTGAGCGCCTGACCCAGATGCGCGGGCACGCCGAAGCTGACCTGGGCACTGCGATTGGTTTTGAGCGGCAGGACCGCGATCTGCCAATCGCCCACGCGTTCGTCGGTCAGCAACCGGCGCAACTCGGCGTCCGACAGCAGACACACCAGGCGAGTCTGTGGACGGGTGTCGGCGAGCCATTGATCGAGGGTACGGCGTTCGAGCGTCGATGCCTCGGCCTTGGTCAGCTCCGCTTCGAGGCTCGCCAGTGTCTCCGGATCGGCCTGCTCTGAAATCAGCACGATCGGTTCGGGCGTGGCGTCGGTCATGGGGGTCCTTTTCAGCATCGGGTCCGGGCCGCGGGTTGCGGAGCATTGCGGGTCGTTGCGGTGGGTGCACGGCCTTGGCGAGGGTGCGCCGGATCCCGGCAGCGTCCGCTTGGCTGCCGGTACGAGCATGATACCCGGCGCGCCGGCGCCGGAGCCATCCGGCTCCCTGTCGCGGACCCGCCTTCAGGAAATTGACGCTGGCCGAAACGGCCGCTATGATTTGCAACCTTGCTGTTTTTGGCGTCACCGCCTTGGGACGGTAAGGCCGAGCCTCGGATCAGTCTCTCGGGGTATAGCGCAGTCTGGTAGCGCACCTGCTTTGGGAGCAGGGTGTCGGGGGTTCAAATCCCTCTACCCCGACCAACCCGCCAGGGTGTTCAGGAGAGCGCCTGTAGCTCAACCGGACAGAGCATCGGCCTTCTAAGCCGAGGGTTGCAGGTTCGAGTCCTGCCGGGCGCGCCACTGATCCGCCGGCGAGCGGGTTGCAGCTTCGTACAAGTCTATGGTGGACGTAGCTCAGTCGGTAGAGCTCTGGATTGTGATTCCAGCGGTCGTGGGTTCGAGCCCCATCGTCCACCCCATCCCCCCCTTGATCTCCAGCCGTTTCAACGGGTGCGCGCGTGCCCTGACCGCACTGCGTGCGGCCTAGGATCGCAGCTGGCGTGCAAGCCTGGGCAGATAGCGGCCGAGAAACAGGCCCCGGGCGATCACATAGCCCACGAAGGCGATCCACAACCCGTGGTTTTCAGCCCTTGGCACCAGCAGTAGCGCGGCGACAAGGAAGCTCAACAACGCCATCACGGTCGCGTTGCGCATCGGGCGGCTGTCGCCGGCACCGACAAAGATGCCATCCAACTGAAACGCAGGGAACGAGCACGCCACATACAGCGCAGCCCAAGGCAGCGCGATCCGGGCCTGTTCGCGCACGCTCTCGAGTGTCGTGAGCCGGTCCACCAACCAGGGTCCGGCAAGCAGGATGACGAGTGACAGCGCCGTGGCCGTGATTCCGGCCAGAACGGTCGAGCGGATGACCACAAGGCGAAGCCGCTTCGCCTCGCGCGCACCCTTGGCATGGCCAACCTGTGATTCGAGAACGAAGGCAAATCCGTCCAGGAAAAAGGCGGACAGTATCGTGAACTGCATCAAAATGTGATTGGCGGCCAAGGTCACATCGCCAAACCGGGCACCCTGGTTGGTGAACCAGGCGAAACCGGCGAGCAGCGCCAGGGTCCGCCACAGGATATCGGTGTTGGCGCTCATCATGCGCCGCCATTCGTGGCGCATCAGGATGCGTTTCCACGGCCACATGGCGGTCTGGGACCGCCGTCCGGGATGAATCAGCCGCCACACGAGCCGGCAGCCGACAGCGAAGGCGATCCATTCGGCGATCACGGTGCCGAGCGCGATCCCTCGCACGCCCCATCCCAGCCCCAGCACGAACCCGACGTCCAGGGCAAGGTTCAATCCGTTCAGCAACAGTTGCAGCCCGAGCAGCGCATGCATCCGGCCGAGACCGATCAGTGTGCCGAGCAGCGCGTACAGTCCGAGGGTGGCCGGCGCGCCCCAGATGCGGATGTGAAAATAGTGCCGGACGCCCGTTTCCACCGGTTCGCTGCCACCAAGCAGGCCCAGCGCGGCAACGCGCAGCGGGATTTGCAGCAGGATCAACGCCATGCCGAGGAATAGGCCGGTAATGAGGGTGCGGGCGACGATGGCCCGCACTTCGACCGGGTCCCCTGCGCCCGCGGCTTGGGCCACGAATCCCGTGGTGCCCATGCGCAGGAAGGCGAAGCCCCAGGACAGGACACTGAAGATCAGCGCGCCCAAGGCGATTGCGCCGATCGCGGTGGCATCGCCGGTGCGCCCGATCACTGCTGTGTCGGCCAGACCCAACAACGGGGTTGCCGCGTTGGCCAGGATGACCGGAATGGCGAGCCGGACCAGTGTCCGGTAGCCCGGAGCGGTGTCCTTCACGCGAATCCGGGCTGCTGCAGGATGCGGCGTCCTCGTGTGCGATGGGGCGCGACGTTCGGCATCGGTGTCACAGCCAGAGCATGCAGCCGGTCTCGAAGGGATGGGCCAGCGCCGGGTGGAAGGGGAACAGTCGAACCTCGTAGGCATAAAGCCCGGCTTCCGCCATGGGTTCCTGCAGACCGAACACGGTGGCCGTGCCCTCTACCCCGACGGGCTGCAGCGCATAGCAGGTCCGACGGTTGAAGGCGCCGAAAGCATCTTCCTCTCCCAGCACACATTCCAGTCGGACATCCTCGGGGGTCAAGCCATTGAGCTCGATCTTGACCTGGATGTTGAGCGCGGTGTCGACGTCGATCCGAGCGGAGGGGGTATCCAGCCGCGTCATGCGGACGCCGCTCCACGCCAGGCGCACCTTGTTTTTCCACTGGGTCAGTTCCCGGGCCAGCGCGCCCTCTTTGGCCGCCAGACGCCGGCCATGATGGATCGCCGGAGTGTAGTACTGTTCGATGTAGTCGTGCAGCATGCGCTCCGCACTGTGGCGCGGGAGAATGCTCTGCATGGCGGCCTTCGAGCGCTTGACCCAGCCGGGTGAGTAGCCCTGGCTGTTGCGGTTGAAGTAGAGCGGAATGACCTCGTGTTCGAGCACGTCGAGCAACTCCTCGGCTTCCAGCCGGTCCCGGGTATCGGGATCGACTCCGGTCTGGGGGATCAGGCCCCAGCCGTTCTCCCCATCGAAGGTCTCGCCCCACCAGCCATCCAGGATGCTGACGTTCAACGCCCCGTTGAGCCCGGCTTTCTGACCCGAGGTGCCACACGCCTCCATGGGGTATTCCGGATTGTTGAGCCAGACATCCACGCCGGCGACCAGTTTGCGCCCCAGCGCCAGGTCGTAGTTTTCGATGAAGAACAACTTGCCTTCGAACTCGGGCTGTTCCGAATAGTCGCCGATGATGCGGATCAGATCCTGGCCGGGCCGATCCTGGGGGTGTGCCTTGCCGGCGAAGAGCAGCACGATGGGGCGATCGGTCTGGTTCAGGATGCGTGCAAGCCGGACCGGATCGCGGAACATCAGCGTTGCACGCTTGTAGGTCGCGAAACGGCGGGCGAAGCCCAGGACCAGCGGAGGATGACCGTTGGGCGACAGATGCGACAGCAGACGCTGGATGTGGGCTTCACCCATGTGATTGCGCCGATATTGGCGGCACAGCACTTCGCGCGCATAGTCCAGCAAGCCGGTCTTGATGTTCTGGCGCAGACTCCAGAAGGACTGATCGGGGATGGCCTGGACGTAATCGGTCCAGAACCGGCGGTCGGTCATGTATTCACGCCAGCCCCGCGAGCGGGAATCGAACAGCATCACCCATTCACTGGCCAGGAAGGTCATTACATGCACCCCATTGGTGACATAGCCAATGGGATTTTCCGACGGCGGAACCTGCGGCCAGTGGTAGGCTTCCATGCGGGAAGCGACCTCGCCGTGGATCCGGCTCACCCCATTGTGGAAACGTGAGCCGCGCAGCCCCAGCGTGGTCATATTGAAGCCCGACTCATGTCCGGGCGAACGGCCCAGCCCCATCAGCTCGTCCATGCCGATGCCGAGATCGTGCGCCATGTCCTTCAGATACGGCTCGATCAGCGCGCGATCGAATACATCGTGACCCGCCGGCACCGGCGTATGGGTGGTAAACACGGTGGCGCCGGCCACCTGTTCCAGCGCGGCGGTCAGCGGCATTCCCCGGGCAACGTGTTCGCGGCAGCGTTCCAGGACCAGAAAGGCGGCATGACCTTCGTTGATGTGCCAGACCGCAGGCGTGACGCCCAGTGCATGCAGGGCACGCACGCCGCCAATGCCCAGCACGATCTCCTGGCTCAGCCGGGTGATGCGGTCGCCGCCATAAAGTTGATAGGTGATGGCGCGGTCTTCGTCGTGATTGCTCGGCACGTCGGTATCGAGCAGATAGAGCTTGAGATGTCCCACCATCGCCTGCCAGACGCGAACCGCAACGTTGCGGCCCGGGAAGCCGAGCTGGATTTCTACCGGCCGGCCATCGGGTCCGAGCGCTGGGGTGATCGGGAGATCTTCCAGTCGATGGGGATGAAACTCGGCGCGCTGTTCGGCATGTTCATCGATGATCTGGGTGAAATAGCCTTGGTGGTACATCAGCCCGACGGCCACGAAAGGCAGTCCGAGATCGCTCGCGGCCTTGCAATAGTCGCCCGCCAGGATGCCGAGCCCGCCGGAATAGATGGGCAAGCTTTCGTGCAGGCCGAATTCGGCGCAGAAATAGGCGATGACATCGTTGGTCGGATCCAGATGGCGCGTCAGTTTCGGGTGCAGGCGGCGTGTCTGGTCCTGGTAGTGCCGCGAAACGGTCAGGGCGTATTCGTACTCCTCCATGAAATTGATGTCATCGAGCAGCTCCTCCAGACGGCGCTGGGAGATCTGCCGCAGAAACACCTTGGGATTGTGGCCGCAGCGGTCCCACAGGATGGGATCCATGTGCCGGAAGACGCGCCGCACACGCCGATCCCAAGCGTACAACAGGTTGTTGGCGAGGACGTCGAGATCGGCCAGCCGTGCCGGCAGGCGGGCCTGGACTTCGATTGAAAAGCGTTTCGGGGCCATGCAGATTCCTTGGAAGACGAATTCAGCACAGCTCGGATCCGGGCGGATCGGTCCTGCCCGTCCAGGGCATTGCCGCTCAGGATGCGCGAGCCTCGGTACCGCGTTGCGGGATCAACGCCCGCAACGTTCCGGAGGATAACCTGTGCGTGTGACCGGCTTGCGTATCGGCGCGGCCAACCTGTTCAGGATCCTTTTGGGTAATCGGCAATATCCGGACCTTTCTGGAACGGCACCATGGCGCGGCGCAGCAGCGCGCGCGGAATCAGGCGCAGTCCGGCCACGGCCAGACGATTGGTCCAGCCCGGAATGGCGACGATCCGGCGCGCCTTGATCAGTGCGTAGGCCTGGCGTGCCGTGGTGCGGGCGTCCGCCATCAGCGGCCGGAAGCGGCCGCCGATGTAGGCCGCCTGGTTTTGAGCAGCTTCCTGGAAACGCGTTTCCACCACGTTGGGGCAGACCGCAGTGACCGAGACGCCTGAACCGCGCAGTTCCTCAGCGATGGCTTCGGAGAAGGACAGCAGGTAGGCCTTGGAGGCGAAATAGATGGCCATGTAGGGGCCCGGCGTGTAGCCGGCCATGGAGGCCATGTTCACCACCTGACCGCGTCGCTGGGCCAGCATGCCGGGCAGGAACAGCTTGGTGAGCTGGGTCGGCGTGAGCATGTTGAGCTGCATCTGCCGGGTCTCGGCGTCGAAATCGATGTCGGAGAAGCGGCCATAGGTCCCGAATCCAGCATTGTTGACCAGCGTTTCGACCGCATGGCCACGCCGCTGGACCTCTGCGAACAGCTCGCGGGCGGCTTCAGGGCGGGCCAGGTCCATCGCGATCGTGTCGACGGCGATGCCATGCGCCGCCCGCAACTCGCTAGCGACGGCGTCGAGGCGCTCGCCGCTGCGGGCCACCAGGATCAAGGCATGCCGATCGGCGGCGAAGCACTGCGCAAGTTCGTAGCCCAGGCCATAGGAGGCGCCGGTAATGAGCACGGCCTGGGTCAGGGGTGGGTTGGGTATCGCGGTTCCATCCATGGCGGGTTCCTTCGGTGTGCGCTGAAGACGCGCCTCCTGATCTGGCGCGCGATCCATTATGATCCCCTTTTTGCGACTGTTCATGAACCCGCTGGAGCGGATGCCTGTCTCATGGCGCGCGCCGGCTGTTTGCCCCGTCGAGGGTCCTTGGGCAACTGCGAGCCGCGCCGCTTCACCGTCTGACCGAATTGCTGCACCACCATGTCTGATGTTCACTGGGATGAATTGGCCGCTTTGCTGCCGCAGGTGCGCAGCATCGATCAGCCGGCTCTGCGGCGCGCGCTACGCGAGCTCAAGAACCGGAAAAGCCGGCTGTCTGCCAGCGAGCTGGCCGAGCGTGTCGAGGCCAGCCGGGCCGCCTGCGCGGCGCGGCGGGCGCGGCTGCCAGCCTTGCAATATCCGCCCGAGCTGCCCGTCAGTGGAGCGCGCGACGAACTGGTTGCGGCCATAGCGACGCATCCGGTGGTGGTGATCTGCGGCGCCACCGGTTCGGGCAAGACCACCCAGATTCCCAAGCTCTGCCTGGAAGCGGGGCGCGGCATCCGCGGACTCATCGGCCACACGCAGCCGCGCCGGCTGGCGGCGCGCACCGTGGCGGCGCGGCTGGCCCAGGAACTCGGCTCGCCCTTGGGCGAAGTGGCGGGTTATCAGGTCCGGTTTGCCGAACAGCTCGGTCCCGATCCTTTCATCAAGGTGATGACCGACGGCATCCTGCTCGCCGAGCTGGCGCGCGACCGCATGCTGTGGGCCTACGACACGCTGATCATCGACGAGGCGCACGAGCGCAGCCTGAACATCGATTTTCTCTTGGGCTACCTCAAGCATCTTTTGCCGCGTCGGCCGGATCTGAAGGTCGTCATCACCTCGGCCACCATCGACCCGGAACGCTTTGCCCGCCACTTCGACGGCGCGCCGGTGTTCAGCGTGGCGGGGCGGACCTATCCGGTGGAGCTGCGCTACCGACCGCTCGACGCCGACCCCAAGGCGCTGCGCGATCCGACAGACGGTGTGCTGGCGGCGGTGGCCGAGCTGGACCGAGGTGGTCGCCAGGACATCCTGGTGTTCCTGCCCGGCGAGCGCGACATCCGCGAAGTCGGCGAAGCGCTGCGCCGGCAGAATCTGCCCGGCACCGAGATTCTGCCGCTTTATGCCCGGCTGGCCGCGCGGCATCAGGATCTGGTATTTCGGCCGCATCGGCAGCGGCGCATCGTGCTCGCGACCAACGTCGCCGAAACCTCGCTCACCGTGCCCGGCATCCGGCATGTGATCGATACCGGTGTGGCGCGCATCAGTCGCTACAGTCATCGCACCAAGGTGGGCCGATTGCCCATTGAAGCCATCTCCCAGGCCAGTGCCGATCAGCGCGCCGGCCGTTGCGGCCGCACCGCGCCGGGCACCTGCATCCGCCTCTACAGCGAGGCGGACTACCTCGCACGGCCGCGTTTCACCGACCCGGAAATCCAGCGCACCAATCTCGCGGGTGTGGTGTTGCAGATGAAGGCCCTGCGGCTGGGCGAAATCGAGGATTTCCCCTTTCCCGACCCGCCCGATGCGCGCTATGTGAAGGACGCATTGCAGCTGCTGCGCGAGCTGGGCGCGTTGGACGGCGCCGGGCAGCTCACCCGGCGCGGCCGGGATCTGGCGCGGCTGCCGGTGGATCCGGTGGTCGGGCGCATGGTGCTGGCCGGCGCCGAACATCACTGCCTGCACGAGGTGCTCATCATCGCCAGCGCCTTGGCGGTCGGTGATCCGCGCGAGCGGCCGCCCGAACAGGCGGCGCTCGCGGACAGCAAACAGGCCGTGTTTCGGCATCCCCGGTCGGATTTTCTGAGCTATCTGCGGCTGTGGGCGGCGTGGCGCGAGGCCGGCAGTTCGAGCGCGGCGCGGCGGCAGTTCTGTGAAGCGCACATGGTTTCGGCGCTGCGCATGCGCGAGTGGTCGGATGTGCACCGCGAACTGCTGCAACTGGTGCACGAGCAATCCTTGCGGGTGAATCAGAAGCCGGCCGAGGAAGCAGCCATCCATCAGGCCCTGCTCAGCGGCCTGTTGGGCCGCATCGGGCACAAGCGTGAGGAAGGCGATTACCAGGGCGCGCGTGGGGTGCGGTTTCACCTGCATCCCGGGTCCGGCCTGGCGCGCAAGCGTCCGGAATGGGTAATGGCCGCCGAGCTGGTGCAGACCAGCCGGCTCTATGCGCGCACTGTGGCGGCGATCGAGCCGCCCTGGGTCGAGGCTGCTGCCGGGGATCTGCTCAAGCGCAGCTATCTGGAGCCGCATTGGCAGGCGCGCGCTGGGCGGGTGGGCGCTTACATGCAGACCAGCCTGCATGGATTGATCCTCAGCGCCCGACGCCGGGTGGATTATGGCCCGATCGATCCGGTGCTAGCGCGGGAGCTTCTGATCCGCGAGGGCCTGGTGGCCGGGGAATGCCGTACCCGCGGGGGCTTTCTGGCGCACAATCGTGCGCTGTGGGCCGAGCTGCTCGAGGAGGAAGCCAAGCTTCGCCAGCCCGGTGCCTTGCTGGATGAAGAAGCGCCCTTCAACTTCTACGCGCAGCGCATCCCGGCGGATGTTCACGACATGGTGCGTTTCGAGCGCTGGCGGCAAGCCGCCGAGCGTGAGGATCCCGGGCGGTTGTTCATGCACCGCGAGGATCTGGTGCGCGCCGATTCGGCCTGGGCGGACAGTCGCGCCTATCCCGATCAGATGACGGTCGAGGGCATGCCGCTGCAGCTGCGCTATCGCTTCGAGCCCGGCGATCCGGAGGACGGGGTGACGGTGCAGATCCCCCAACCGGCTCTGGCGCCGCTGCGCGCCGAGTCGTTCGAGCGACTGGTCCCCGGGATGCTCGCCGACAAGGTGGAAGCCCTGATCCGCGGTCTGCCCAAGGCCCTGCGTCGTCATTTCATTCCCGCCCCCCATTTCGCGAAAGCCGCGACCGAGGCGCTGCTTGAGGAGGCGGACGTCGCATTGCGGCCCGGGCTTTCGCGGGCACTGGCCCGCATGACCGGTGTCGAGGTGCCCCCGGATCAGTGGCCGGAGGATAGCGTGCCCGACAACCTGCGCATGCGCTTCGAGATTCTGGGCCCGGATGGGAGCATTGTCGCTTCAGGGCGCGATTTGGGCGCACTACAGGCGGCCCATCACGGCGATGGCCGGATCGTGGCGCCTGCGCAAGCCGCGCCGGCAAAGGGCGAGGAGGTCGCGCGCTGGAATCGGGACCGGGTAACCGACTGGGATTTCGGCCCACTCCCCGACGGTGCGGTGGAGGTCGTGCGGGCGGGCTTGCGCGTGCCGGCCTGGCCGGCGCTCGCTGTGGAGGGGGATGCCGTGGCGCTGCGCCTGTTCGACCGACCCGAGGCCGCCCGGGCCGCTCATCGGGCGGGCATTCTGGCGCTGGTGCGTCAGCGCCTGGGCGCATCGATGCGTCTTCTGGAAAAACAGATGCCGCTGGCGCGTGAGCTCGGGCTCTTGTATGCGCCGCAGGGCCGTTGGGACGCGCTGCGGGCCGATCTGGTCGAGGCGGTCCTCAGGCGATTGTTCCTGACCCTGCCGTTGCCCCGCGATGCCGACACGTTCGCCGCCCGTCTCGACGCCGGCCGGCGCCAGCTCATGCCGGTGGCGGCGCAGGTGGCCCAGGCCGTGCGCGCGGCGCTCACGGAATACAAGGTGCTGCGGCCTCTGTTGCAGGCAGACGCGCCAGAACCCCGACGCAGTGTCCTCGCCGACATCCGGGCGCAAGCCGAGTGGCTGATGGCGCCGGGGTTTGCGGCGCGCATCGAGGACCCCTGGCTCGGCCGGCTGGCGGTCTACCTCAAGGGCGCGCGGCTGCGGCTCGAAAAGCTGCCCGGACGGGCAGCGCGCGATGCCCAGTGGCAGGCGGCGGTCGCGCACTGGCTGCGACGCCTCGCCGAACTGTCCGCCACCGACGATCCCGATCGTGCGGCCCGGCGGGATGCACTGCGCTGGATGGTCGAGGAATATCGCCTGTCGTTGTTCGCCCAGGAACTCGGCGTTCAGGGTCGGGTGTCCGAGCGTCGTCTGGCAGAATTGTTCGAGGACTGTCGCTGAGCGGAAACAGTTGTTTGCACCGATTGCCGGTTCCAATCTGTAGGCGCCCCAAGAGGGGTATCGGATTGGAGTGTGACGCGCATGAAGCGGTTTTTGCTGGCAGGATTGATTGGCCTTGGATCGATGAATGCGCTGGCGGGTGACGAGCGGCGCGAGGCGATGGTCGCCGGCGCGCTGGGCGGTGCGGCCGGTGCCGTGATCGGGCAGCAACTCGGCGGCGCCACCGGGGCGGCGATCGGCGGCGCCCTGGGGGGTGCACTCGGAGCCGGTTTGGCGGTGGATGATCACGATCATCGTTACCGACCCGCGCATCCTCATAGCTATCGCTCTGGAGCGCCGGTGGTCTATCGTCCGGCGCGGCCCGCCGCCGCTTATCACACCCATGATCATCGCTGGGCGCGGCGTGCAGCGCGCCATCACATGGCTCACCATCATCATGGTCATATCGCGCACCGCAAGGCGCACAAGGCTCACCGGCATGACGATTGGCACGATCATTGACCTGCCAACAGAATCCCGCGTGAATCCGGTTCATTCACCGTGGTGCCGACCGGCTCGTTTTGAATAGGGGGATAACGACAATGAAATCCAGTGTAGTACGTGCGGTCGGGCTCTTCGCCCTAACCGCGGTCACACCCGTCATGGCTCAGAACGCCACCACCGAAGCGGCCATCGGCGGCGCGCTCGGCGGCGCCACCGGCGCCGTCATCGGCCAGCAGGTCGGCGGCCGGGAAGGTGCGATCCTCGGCGGCGCCGTCGGGGCGGCCGCCGGCACCGCGATAGCGGTCGACAAGGATGGGGATGGCCATCACCATCACACGTCAGGCGGTTCGGCGCCCGCTGTGATCGTCGCGCCCCCCCGCGGCAGTGGTTTCTGCCCGCCCGGGCAGGCCAAGAAAGGCAATTGCTGAACGTATGCGCCGCCTCCCCGGCGGCGCGATTCAGGCTTCGGCTTTGCCGTAGCGGCGGACCACGTAGTCATCCACGATGCGCGAGAAATCCGCGG